>Ga0316207_10000170_pt1 | contig 130086 bp, 105 predicted proteins | sample 6weekpyrite_MG_FD_204943 | JGI IMG/M metagenome (GOLD analysis project Ga0316207, IMG submission 204943) | Microbial mat bacterial communities from mineral coupon in-situ incubated in ocean water Damariscotta River, Maine, United States -... | ecosystem: Environmental > Aquatic > Marine >...
GAACATCATTTTGAACCAAAAGGTGATGACAATTTCAGGACTGAAGAATAGACGGGTCTATATGACCCGTATCCGGACTTTAGTCCTTTATACTAACCCACCAGCTTTAGCTGGTGGTTGTTGAGTTAATGCAAAGCGCGCAATTTGAGGCTTTAAAAAAACAGCTAGATCAATCCCGTTCTGATTTACTGACCTACTTAGAATTATTAAGTCAGTCTGGTGATATGTTGGCGGTGAGAACAAAAAACAATGCAGAAGAGGTTGTAAAGACTAGTCGCGAATACATTATTGGAATTAGTGCTGGGATTTTACTAATATTTTTATTTTTTGGATTCACCATTGCTAAAAATATTAATCGCATGGCTGAAAAAATTAGAGCCCAATCAGAAGAGATGGCCAAAGCAAATAAAGAAATTACCAAAGCCCACGCTGACTTAAAAGAAAGTAACGAACTTGTTACCGAAAGTATTGGATACGCAAGTAAAATTCAGCAAGCAATTCAATCTACCCAGCAGGAGTTGAATCGGTTCTGTGAAGATTCTTTTGTACTTTGGCAACCTCGAGATATTGTTGGTGGTGACCTTTATCTCATTCGACCCTGGGGAAATGGACATTTAATTTTCTTCTCAGACTGTACAGGTCACGGTGTGCCAGGTGCGCTTATGACAATTTTAGCAAAGTCGGCGCTTGAAAAAGCCCTAAACATAGTTGAACCGGGTAAAACAGGAAAATTGATCACATGCCTTCATCAAATTATTCAGTCAGACCTAGGGCAACACAATAATGATAGTATCGCAGATGATGGCCTTGACTTGGGCGTTTGCTTTATTAGCAAAAACCGGCAAAAACTAACATTCTCTGGTGCAAAGTTATCGCTTATTTATAATGCCGACCATGGCATTTGCGAGATTAAAGGGGATAAAAGTAGTATCGGATACTGCGGTATAGATCGAAATATTCAATTTGCCGAACATCAAATTGATTTAACGACAATTACAAAATTTTATTTATTAACCGATGGTATGATCGATCAAGTCGGCGGAGAAAAAACCATATCGTTTGGAAAACGCCGATTATTTAAATTGATTAAAGAATCTGTAACTCAACCTATGTCAACACAAATAGATACCTTTCGTACCGCTCTTAACGAATATCAAGGCAGAGAAGAAAGGCGAGATGATGTTACGGTCATTGGTTTTACCCTAGCGCCAGAAAATTTATCGAACAAAAGTGTTAATGAAAAACATGAATCAGCAGTGATTTAAAATAAATGTACAAATTACAATTTCAGTTTCAATTCGTCAACGTCAACTAAGGACAAATGAATGGACGTTAAACGCCAGTTTGAGCTACGTAAAGAGCTAAGTAATGATGGAGCCGTTTTTTGTTATAACGGTTATATAACCGAAGAACTGTTAACCAGTATCGGTATGGTATTAAAAACAAAGTTGCAAGCTGATAACTTAGATAAACAAAAAATCAGATCGGTTTTTCACTTTTTTGTCGAACAAGTGCAAAACATTATTCGTTATAGTTCAGAATTTGAAGAGAGCATAGAAAGCCCATCGGAATTTCGTTACGGACTAGTTATTGTTGGCAGTCGGGATAACTCTTATTTTGTAACTTGTGCAAATTTGGTCAATAATAAAAATGTTCCAGAGTTGAAAAGCACCTTAGATAAAATTCACCAAATGGATGATGATGAACTAAAGATACTTTACAAAAAAATGTTAAGAAATGAATCACCCGATCAAAGCAAAGGTGCGGGTGTGGGATTTATTGATATTGCCCGTAAAGCGTCTAAATTTGAATATGATTTTATTGATGTCAATCCCACTTCAAGTTATTTTAGCTTAACGTCGTATGTGTAATTTTTTACTATCTTAATAACCGAACAATACAAGAATTCTTAGAGACTCAGCATGGAAAATATAATTATCAAAGCCTCAAAGCGTACGCCAAGGATTAATTTCGATTTTGAGAATCATAATTTGTCTATATCTGGCGAATCCTATCCGGAAGATGTAAACCAATTTTACGGTGAAATAATCAAAGCATTGGAGGATTATTTGACGAATACAAGTAATCAAACAATTCAGGTGATTATTGATTTATTGTATTTCAATAGCAGCTCAGCTAAGGCATTGATTCGTGTATTTGACATGTTAGACGAAGCCGCTAAAAGTAATTCTATCAATATACAATGGCAACATGAAGCTGAGGACGCTAATATGGCTGAGTTAGGCCAAGAATTTGGCGAGGACCTAACAAGAGCAATATTTCAATTAGTCACTAAAGAATCAGAAGAATCCGAGTTAGGAAATTGAAGGCGAGAGGACAAAGGAAGAATTTATGATAATCATAACAAATCAATTAGTTAAGTAGCATATAACTGTTTTGCATAATCCACTTTCATAAATCGTCTCTCAGCTTTTTCAAATGTTCAACGGGACTGACAAGCCGGCGAATCCTTTGGCTAAAATTGTTTTCCTGTTTGTTTATATTAACCCCGAGTCATACTAAACCCTAACGTTTAAATCCATAAAACTACAGGTATATAATCTTTGCCTTTTAAAATATTATTTTTTTCCATCAGAAACCGAGTGACATCTCATGCAGTTTTTAGTTGGTGCAAATGCGATTTTGCCATGACACAAGCCACACGATTTACCATTAAGTACATCGGTCATACTAATATTGCTTGTTCCTTTTTTCTTTTGATAAAGATAGGGGTGACATGTGTTGCAACTCAGCCATTCGGTGTGTGCTGCATGAGGAAACAAAACGTTGGGCATTGCTTCCGTATCGGTAAACACAATATCTAAATCCAAAGGTTTTAAATCAATGCCCATACCGGTTAAATCGGAGCGTGGTGCAATGTGCCCTTTTCTGAGTGCCTGTACCCAATCGGTTAAGCCCGCTTCATCTCTCGGAAAATCACCCATTGCTACCTCAGGTAATTGCAAGCCAAACATAGCAGTAATATTGCTTGGATCGTGGATGCCGTCTTCCGCTATTGCAACTGCTTCACCATTTATTTGAAAATGAGCGCCTTTACTCCAATATTCGCCTTCGAATTGACGCTTCTCCTTTTCCTTAGCAAACACGATAGCAATACTTATGAAAAATAATAAAATCACGCTAAGCGTGACTGTTACATTTCGATTCAGTTTATCAATCGACATTTATTTACCCATTTAAAATGATAAGATGAAAGCTTTATATTAAAAAATTACGATAATACCCAATCAATTGTTGAAAATCTCAAAAAATAGCGGGATTTGTTGATTTCAAGTTAATACTGCCTGCACAAATTATAGCATTGGTATCTGAGAATATTGCTTTTTAGATTTAATCACTTTAATCTGTTATTAAGCGTTGTAAAAAACATCAATATGAATAAATTCGCTATCAATTATAAGGAGAGGATGAATGAATTTTAAGTTCGTTAGTATTTATTTAATGATCACTTTTTTTGGTGTTGTTAATATGGTATCGGCTGATGACGCAAAAGGTGTTCAGGTTGTACCGAGTCATGAGCATGAATTGGCAAATAAACAAAAGCTCACCGGTCCAACTAAGACAAAGGGAATTGAGTCTGTTGCTTTATTGGGGACTATTGGTCTCGAAAAGGATTTTCCCAGTTTAAATGGAAAATTACTCCGAGCGCGGGAGCTCATTATAAATCCTGGTGGTGTGGTTGCCGTTCATCAACATGATTCTCGTCCTGGTGTGGCATACATACTTGAAGGAGAAATCGTTGAGCATCGAAACGATCAACCAAATCCAATTCTACGCAGTAAAGGTGCTGTGGCCTTCGAACAATCTGGAGTGGCTCATTGGTGGGAAAATAAATCAAACAAACCAGTTAAAGCACTTGTTGTTGATATTATCTCTAGCAAATAAAGTCATTCAAGTCCCACCATAACAAAGTCAAAATAATTTGATGCAGTAGTCAGTGAATAAGTCGTAGCCACTGGAGGTAGAGTTTTATTGAATAGCCAACCTTTTAATCAAACCCAAACGCATAAAATAGGGTATGAAACCAACTGGAATTATCGATATAATCACATCAAAAATTTTACCTATCTTTCACATTACAATATATAAAACACCCGTACCGCTAAATGATATTCAATCTGGCCGACATTCAGTCTAGTTTTGAGCAAGATATAATTGATTCAGCTAATTTGCTACTACAAAATGGTAGCGTTGAAAATGCCAGGGTTAATAAAGGTGGAGAGATTGTAACCGCGGTTATAAAGTCTTCAGAACCCCGGCCATTTAGAGTTTACATTCGAGTAGAAAAATTAGCGCATGAATTATCTTTTCATGGGGAGTGTTCGTGTAAAGTCCGCATAAATTGTCAACATGTTGCGGCAGTATTGTTGAACAGTATAAGTAGTGCTTTCCCCTCGTTGAATAAAAATCCAAAGAAAGTCAGTGGTAATGACATAAAGTCTGTGAATACATCGTGTACCAGCCTTGGTACTCTGCCAAAAGGTCAATCAACAAATAATGCAACTGTGGTAAAGCAGGATAACAATTCACAACAGCTTATTTATATCATTTTATTGGATAAAAAAAATCACTCAATATTAATTAAAAGTGGCGTTGTTCGTTTAAACGAAATTTTAAATACAAAAACGAAATTTGCTGGAACAAATAACACTGATGTGAAACAAATTAAACATTTCGAGCCCTCATTCGTTACACGCCCGACACCAGTGCGATTTCTGAAACCGGATGATATTGAAATATTAACACTATTAAACAATTTGCCGAGAGATCAGCTCACGGGATTTCCACAATTAACAACTAATACATCAAGTCAGTTGTTTGAAAAATTACTGACAACTCAACGTTGTTATTACCCACAAGATGATAAAATAATTATTGAATACCCATTGAAAATTACTGAATCTCGTGATCTTCAAATGAACTGGGAAATGAACAAACATGCCATCCAGCATTTACAATGGAGAATCAATCCCACAGCTGATTTGATTTTTTTGTCCGAGCCCTGGTTTCTCGATTGCGAAAACAAACAATGTGGAAAAGTAACGACGTATAATCCTATTAATCAATCATTGCCATATGCACTCGTTCAAGAATGTGTTGAAGCGACACCAATTTTACCTGATCAGGATTATCATCAACAAAACTGGGAAAGAAAATTTGCAGATATTAAGATTCCAGGATTAAAAACAATAATAATGAAAACACGTTCAGATTGTAAATCCGTACCCTGTTTGCATTTGAAAAGCATAAAAAATGAAAAAGACGAAAAAACAAAGGATGTCGTGTGTTTCAATATTGATTATTGCGGACATGGATTCCGGGAAAACAGTTCTGATTATTTGTTTGATGGAAAACATGTTTACAAGGTAAAGCGAGACAGAAAAACGGAAGAGAGATTTGTAACGCAACTTGAGTCGTATGGATTACACAAGTTGCCACAAGATCTGATTGAGGAATATGATTGTTATTCATTTGACCAAGAGCAATGCCATTTCACCAAATGGTTTGATTTTCAAATAGAAACAATACCTTTGTTAGAAAAGCAGGGCTGGTCAATTCACATAGACAAAAATTTTGGCTTAAACGCGATAAAAACTGACGTTTTTCATTGTTCCATAGAGAATAATCAAAACCATGATTGGTTTGATCTCGGTATAGGAGTTGAAGTAGATGGAGAAAGAGTCGATATCATTCCTGCTTTGATTGAATTATTACACATGTTTCCAAGTGGTTTACCAAATGAAACTGAATGTCCAAAAAATTTCGTTTTACCGTTAGATAGTGGACGATTGTTAAGAATATCATCACAACGATTACGCACCATATTTAATACACTTTTGCAGATATTTGAGTCTGGTGAACTTAACGATCACGGATTAATTACTGTCAAGCAACAAAAAATAGTTCAACTCGCAGCGTTAGAAAATAATAATAGTCATCTGTTTGAGTTCGAGGCGAACAACCCGGTCTCAAAAATTTTAGACGAGTTTAATAATATTGAGGCGATGTCAGAAGTTGCTCCACCGGCTGAGTTAAAGGCAACATTGCGGAATTATCAACAAAGTGGAATTAATTGGTTGCAATTTTTGCGAAAAAATAACTTCGCAGGTATTCTTGCGGATGATATGGGTTTAGGTAAAACTTTGCAAATCCTAGCCCACATATTAGTTGAAAAAGTGCAGGGGCGATTGAACAATCCCGCTATGATTGTCATGCCAACAAGTTTGCTATTCAACTGGCGACAGGAGGCACAGCGATTTACACCAACGTTAAAAGTAGTTACCTTGCATGGGCCACAACGACATCAGTTGTTTAAATCAATTAATCACTATGATATCGTTTTAACGACCTATCCATTGTTATATCGCGATGAGGGAGAGCTAATTAAAAATTTGTATCATTTCCTGATTCTTGATGAAGCGCAAAATATTAAAAATACCAATACAAAAGCTAGCCACACTATTCGTAATTTGAACGCAAACCACCGTATCTGTTTAACCGGCACGCCAATGGAAAATCATTTAGGTGAATTATGGAGCTTGTTTGATTTTTTGATGCCTGGATATTTGGGTAAGCAAAAAACGTTTCAACGAATTTTTCGCAATCCCATAGAAAAACAAGCCGACGAAGATGTTTCGGATCAGCTCTCTAAACTTATTCGGCCATTTATGATGAGACGTACAAAAGAACGTGTTGCGCCGGAATTACCTGAGAAAACAGAAATGACACTCAATGTCGTGTTAGAAGGGCAACAAAGGGAGTTGTATGAAAGTGTTCGCCTGGCGATGCATGATCATGTGAAGCAGGAAATTAAACGCTTGGGCATTGGGCGTAGTTATATAATGGTTATGAGCGCACTCCTAAAATTACGCCAAATTTGTTGTGATCCTGGTTTACTGGATCTTAAAAAAGAATCACAGGATTTTAAGGATTATAACGGCGGCTCTGCAAAGCTCGAATTGTTAATGAATTTGTTAACGGAAATGATAGAAGAAGGCAGGCGAATATTACTTTTTTCTCAATTTACGACAATGTTAAGCTTGATTGAAAACGAATTGCTAAACGCCAACATTCCCTATTTATCACTGACCGGTAAAACAAAAAATAGGGAAGATATTGTATCCCAATTTCAAGAAAAAACCGTTCCATTATTATTGATTAGCCTTAAGGCAGGTGGTGTCGGTTTGAATTTAACTGAAGCAGATACCGTAATTCATTTTGATCCTTGGTGGAATCCCGCGGTTGAACAACAAGCAACTGCAAGAGCACATAGAATTGGACAAAAAAAACCGGTTTTTATATACAAGCTGATATGTCAGGACACGGTGGAGGAAAAAATTCAGAAAATGCAACTGTTTAAACAGTCGGTGGTTGATTCATTGTATGATAATAAAGGTGGGAGCGATGCAAACTTGAGTTTACAAGATATTGAAGAACTATTTTCTACAGAATAAATTAAAACTAAATCGGATTAAATTACTATGCAAAGTTCAGTGAGAAACTCAGTCGACAAGATATTGCGAGAGCAGGGTGAATATATACCTTTAGAGTATTTAATAATGGAAGGTCGTTTGTTATCTGAAGATTTTGAAACCTGGTGTAGCAGTGATTTATCGTATCTTGACGAAATGTTATTTGGTGATCCTCAACAAGTCCTTGAGCAACTCATCGAGGCAGAAGAATATGTTCGAGCTTTGGGATTGCAGGCACATACTCTTAATTATCAACATTGGAAAAACGAAAGTCGATTACCATTGATGTTTAGTAAAAATGAAGCGTTAAATCGTTGCTTTCACACAAAGTACGCTAAACCTGAAGAGCAACTGCAAATGGATATGTTCATCGATAATCCGGTGGGTAATTTAATATCTGATATCACAATGACACTGAAAAATGCAGATAAAATAAAGTCCAGATATTATTTAGAGCGCATGTACGATATGGCACCAGATCACGTACGTCTTGGTGACCTTGAATTTCTTGTTAATGCACTTGAGCAATTGGATTTACCCATTGTTGATATTGAATCTGAGCTGCGGCATTTGCAAAATCACATTTTACCCGCAGCACAAATTATTTTTGGACAAGAAGCTCGAATTGTACTAATACCGTATTGGCGGCGCCTAAGTAATGCGTTACTAACAATCCCATTTGACAAGGCCAATGATCAAGTTCATATCAGTTATACTGCAGGACAAGCATTTGATTGGGAAGATGTTTGTAACGAAATAGAAAAAGAGGAGCGGTGGTGGCAATATTCTGTGCTGGTACAGCGACACGCGGCTGCGTGTAGTCGATTAAATTTACGAGAAAAAGCGATTTTAAGCTGGTTTTATCTTTGCTGGTTACATCCGGATGAAGCGGGAATTTTGAATAATGTTTCAGACCCAGAAATTAGAAATCAATGGAAAACATTTTTGAGCCTGGAACCGGAATTAGCAAACGAATCTTTTCCTGTCTGGTTATTATTAGTATTGCCAGGATTAGTTAACGTCCTGCCAAATATCGATCATTTAATTGGTTACGAAGAATTTGTTGAACAATCGAATTTGTTTCAACTCATTTATGATAGACAAAAAAGAAAAATCAATAATTCCGGTACACTGAATGACGATGAAATTCAATGGCGGGCAGAACTAAAGCAAAGGGATGAAAATTTATTTAAACATTATATAACGACAGTTTAAATTGAAAATTGTAATTTAGTCGTGCTATCAGTTGTTATTTTTAAACCAATGTGCAGGATTTTAAGCTGGATTTGCAAGCAAGAAAGGAACTCGAATTCGGGATGTGTTGATAAATAAAATACTTGCCGATGGATTCTGACGTATCGTCATCAATACGATTTCTTAGTGTCGAAAAACTGATTATTGAATAATCAACGAACATAAAAATTATTTTAATAATTTAATTGTCGCATTGATCTAGATCAATAACATTATTAAATAGACTCGACCCCAATTAGACAATTCGACCCGACCCCAATTCGACCGATAAGAAAAACCCGCTTTTTTAAAAAAAAGCGGGTAGTGTTGGATCTAATAATCTATTTTAATTAATTATTTTTCAGCCAATCCTTACAAGAGTCTTCACCGGAGCGGATGGTAGCTACGGAAGTACCACCAGATGGTTTTGCATAACACCTACCACCATCCAATTGAGCCTCGGTTAAACCGGTAAATCCACCATTTGTGTATGCCGCTTGGCCTTCAGGGCTACGAAGAAAATCGATGAATTGACGACCTCTTTTCTTGTTTTTGGACGTGGCTAATAGGGCTAAGGAATAGATTTTATCCGCATTAACACCATTTGGATTTGGGATTCCGAGATTGCTAATAACAGAGCCGGACATTCCAGTTACATTTGTGTTACCTGCGTTAATTTGAAATGCCAATTCGGTTATCCATACATAGCCAACGTCAACCGGAACAAAACCCGTTTCATTCACAATGCCATTTGGTGTTTCGACATGATGAACGCGGGATTCGTGTGTGTTGAATTTATTTAATACCGCGTACTCGCAAAAGACAAGATTAGTCGATGTGCCACAGCCGTTACTTGCTAAATCATGTGAGCTATGGTTTTCCCCTGCATCCATAGAAATTAAACGAGTTGCTCCGGGTGATGATGGATGTGGCGTTGCAACCGCTTGTAGTGCGGATTCCAACCATTCTGCAGCGGTTTTTGTTGCATTAACGACACTGGTATTATCACCATAGTGGTAACTCATTGTGATTGGCGTGCTTGCTTCTGCGTGATTGTTAATATATGCATCGACTTTTTTCATATACCCATTTGCGGCATTGTGTATACCTTCATTGATATGATCAAGCGAGGATGCAACAATATCACCAGACAGTAAATCCATCGCGATATCAAATTGGGTTTGAAAATCGTTATCAACCAATTCTGGATAGCTTGTGGTTCCAATATCTTTATCACCTGGATTTCCAGTACCATTATTTGAATCAACCATTAGATCAAGACGATTTGCAATATAAGGAACCGCTTCGTCTATAAACCCATTATTGGCTAAATCTTGCATTAAGTTGTAATTAGTGGATGAGTATACATCGAAATCAACTTGAAAATTATTTGGCAAAAAATTCCTTTCTTCATCGTTTCCCAATAACAGGCAACCTGATTTTATTTGTTTTCTTATTTGTCCTGGTGGGATTAGCTCAACAAAATAACGGTTAGCTTTATCGTTTAGCGCGTCCAAGGTAAATCCGTTCGCGTCATTTGCTCGATGGGCTGGCTGAGTTGAATCGTAACCACGGCTTTGATTAAATGCCTGCATTGCCTTATCAAAAACCACCCATTGATTTCCTGCCATGCCTAAATTTAGTTTTGATCGATCTGGATTTCCATGAAACTCTGTGGCGCGATCTGCGGGTAAAAACGCACAAGTTCCTTGAAGCTCATAACTTGATTTTCCATGTGCAAGTACACTAGAACTATTGAGTAAAATTATTGTAATTGAAGTTGCCAAAATACTTTTGCTAACTACAGATTTATTGGTATATGTCATTAACTCTCGCTCCTAAGAAAAGATGATAATGCAATGTATTAACAAGCAAAAAAAACTTTATGAGTTAGTATTAATTAATTGCAGAATACTGTTTTTAATCTGCTAATTGTTCTAACTTCTAACTCAAGTGCAAAAATGTCAAGTTGGTCACATTTAATGCGGGGCTTAAAACGTCCAATCGGTCACAATAATTAGCGCCGATTTACTGTCAATGGGGAAAAGCGTGATCAAGTGGGCATTTTACAATTAAACTTTTTTGCGAGTTTTGTAATAACAATTATGGGGATAGAAATCGATTTAATATTGGATTGGGTATTACATTATTTCAATTACACGGAACTAGTCTAAGGCGATTAGTAGTATGTGGAATTGATCTTTTGTGTGCTTCTGACTTTTAAAAATTCCGAGTTTCGGAATGTTTACGATCCTAGATTTGCGGTAGCTCTACGACGAAGCGTAAGTCTGGTGTTAACCGTGTAGCCAATGTCATAGTGATTACAGTCGGTGAAAGTCACTTATATCCTGTTGTAGTGAGTATTAGTTAAACCTAGATTCCGTATATACCCGTAGCGTTATGAAATTGGGTGTTAATGTGCATCATTTTAGTTTCACAACAAGGCAAAATGACGCGTAATAGCCGGACTATTGCAAGGAATTTTAACGCAGTTGTGGAATTCAAATGGTGTGCAGTAAGACCTAATTTTATAACGCTACGGGTATATACGTTAGCAATTTACATTCTATGATCAATAATCATTGCAAAATAGGTAGAGTCCATATACGGAATCTAGGTTCAACAAAAAAATTTAAAATGTTAAGGCATTTGCGAAATCACTAAATGATCAATTTCATAATTACTATTTGAATCGATTGTAAAAGTTGCGCTAGATATTCCATCGACATCACATGCACCTATAAATCCAGCAGAAAACGATGTGGATGTTTCAGAAATATTAAGCTCCTTACCTGAATTTGTAAATGCCGTTAGCGAAATATTATTTAGCGCTGGTGTACCATCGTAATCATCGAAAACATTTGCGCCTATTGCTTGTACAGGGGGTGAAAATGTTAGTGTTAAAGAAGTACCCACATTCCTTGGCTCTGAAATTAAGCTTCCGCCTTGGAAAAAAGGTTGATTACCCCAACCACCCCAAAAAATACTTGAAGAGCTTGTCACAACTGACCCAGAAAATAGGCTAGAAACTATAGCGCCATTTGCGTAAGAGTCGAAATCTTCATTCAAAATTATGCCAGTTGTAGCATCTAGAAATAATGGCCGAGAGTCAAATGTTGCAGAAGAGCAAGTTGAGTTTCCATTTTCTGCTTGTACACCTATTTCTATCAAATCAATACTAAAATTTATCCCATCATTGATGGAAAACTGTAATGTATAGTTTCCAATAAAATCTGGCGTGAATTCTGTTGTGGCAGTGTTTGTACTTGATAGTGTTGCAATACTATTGTTTGGAGCAGCTAATATTGTCCAGGCATAATTTAGATTATCGTTAAATACGCCATCATTATTTCCAGTTAGCGTGATGAGTTCATTGATTGCTATTGATTGATCTTCTCTTGCGTTGGCGATGAGGGTGTTGTTGGGGTTGTTACTTAGACTTCTTGCCAAACGGAATCCGATAATTCTAGAAATTAATAAGGACTGCGACCTCTTTTCCGGTATTGTACACAGGACATCTTTAAATAATTAGAGTGTTCTAGCTAAGCGGAAGCCATAGATAGCGGTACGATAAACACTGGCGTCTGCGCTACCTCGGTAAGCCGAACGCAAAAAAGAAGGGGCACCATTCCAAAAACCGCTACGTAAAACACGCTCAGAACAATTGCCAGAGTTCTCGCCCAACCAAGGAGTTCCGTTTTCTGGCGACCCAATAAAGTCTACATGCCAACAATCCTCAACCCATTCGAATACATTGCCATGCATGTCAAACAAGCCAAATAGATTCGAATCATAGCTACCGACCGGCTCCGTTTGGTCGAGAATAATATTCGTAACAGGACAGTTGACAAGCGATCCATCAACTTTGGTATAACTATAATTTGAGTTTCCATCATAATTTGCTTGGTCTGTATTAATACAATCACCCGTATTGAATGTCGTAGTAGTGCCTGCGCGTGCAGCATATTCCCATTCTGATTCAGAAGGCAAACGAAAACGTTTGGGATCATCTAAAGCAATTCCCAATTGAGTATTGAGCCATTCCAAATAGCCTTGAATATCATCCCATGAAACACTTATAACTGGTCGATTATTTCGACCAAAACCAAAGTCGTAACCCTCATTGTTAATAGTGGTAATATCTGTCGTCAGTATGCCTCTTGATTGTAAATAATGATCATACTCATTAAATGTTACTTCAAATTTTCCCATTTCAAAAGGCGCTATAGTTACTATGTGCACCGGTAACTCATTATCATTACTATTTGTTTCATCACCCATTTGAAAAGTTCCGCCCGGGATAGCTACCATCTCAGGCTCGATTAAAACAGTACTGTTAACTTGTATTTGAATTGTATCTGTACTAGTAGAGATTCCATCACCAATAGTGAATTCAATTGTGTAATTACCAATTATATCCGGTGTGAATTCTATTGTGGCAGTATCAAAACTGGTTGGGGTTGCTGTGCTGTTTGTTGGAGCAATTACTATTTCCCAGTTATAAGATAGGCTGTTGTTGAAAGCACCATCGTTTGTGCCTGTTAGTGTGGTAGTTTCACCTATTGTGATAGTTTGATCCAAACCAGCATTTGAAACCAGTAAATTCGTTTGCTGAGATTTGCATGTTAACCACATAACTATGCCATCGTCTTTACCATCACTCGAATCAAGTTGGCTGTCTAGTGTTTCTAAGCTGATGCAAAGAAGATCTGGGTTGTTGTCTAAAATCAGTTCATCTAAATCCGTTAAGTTGCTTAATCCTGAAACTTCTGTGAGCTCGTTATTGTTTAAATACAATTCGATCAAAGCTGTTAAGTTACTTAAGGTCGAGATCTCAGTTAGTTGATTGCGGCCCAAATACAAATATTCTAAGGCCGTTAAGTTAATTAATGGTGTGATGTCAGAAAGTTGGTTTCTTCTCAAATCTAAATCGTCTAAAGCTGTTAAATTACTTAATGGTGAGATATCAGTTAGCTGGTTATTGTCCAAATCCAAGCCAGTTAATGCGGATAAGTTACTTAATGCTGAAATATCGGTGAGTTGATTTGAGTCCAAAGACAAATCTGTCAATGACTCTAAATTGCTTAATGCAGAAATATCAGTGAGTTGGTTTGAGTCCAAAGACAAACCTGTCAACGACCCTAAATTGCTTAATGCAGAAATATCAGTAAGTTGATTTGAGTCCAAAGACAAACCTATCAACGACCCTAAATTGCTTAATGCAGAAATATCAGTGAGTTGATTTGAGCCCAAAGACAAGACTCTTAACGATTCTAAATTACTTAATTCTGAAATATCAGAAAGTTGATTGCTGCTTAAACTTAAAGTTGTCAAAGCCGTTAGGTCACTTAGTGCAGATATATCTGTAAGTTGATTTAGACTCAAATTTAAACTTGTCAACGTCCCTAAATTGCTTAATGCAGAAATATCAGCGAGTAGATTATCGTACAAATGCAATGTTGTTAAAGCTGCTAAGTTCTGTATTCCCGAAATATCAGTCAGCTTATTGTTGTGCAAAATTAAATCTGTTAATACTACTAAGTTACTTAATTCCGGCACATGGGTAAGTTGATTGTTGTTTAAATATAAATTCGTTAATCTTGTTAATTTACTTAACTCTGGTACGACTGTGAGCTGATTATGACCCAATTCCAAGCGTGTTATAAATATAAATAACTCCAGTCCTTTAAGTTGTTTGATAGATTGAAAGCCACAAGATAATCTGTTTACTTCTGATATCCGCGTTTTCTGTTGGTCACGAATACATTGAGCCAGACTAGGGTCAACAATTTGAGACAAAGCGTCATCTAAGGTTGAAATTACATTTACTACCATTGTATCTGGCGCAGAAATTCCGCCTTTTCCATCGTTAACTATTAAAGTAATTGTTATTGGTCCAGTAGCAGCATCTGCTGGAATGGTGACTGTAGTTGCTAATTCACTAGGATTTGATAATGCAATTCCGTTAGGCGCGCTCCATTGGTAGGTAAGAGAATCTCCATCCGGATCACTACTAAAACCACCACCCAATGTAACAGTATCGCCTGCTTCGACAAATAAATCTCCTCCCGCATTAGCAATCGGTGCTTGATTATCAGATTGCGGCTCTTTGCATGTTGACCACTGAATAATTCCACTGTCTTTACCATCATTTGAATCAAACTGGTAATCTAATGTTGCTAGGTCGGAACAAGATATATTTAAATTGATATTAATATTCAAATCAATCAAAGCAACTAAATTGCTTAATGCAGAGATGTCAGCGAGTTGATTATCTGCTAACTCCAAAAATTGCAGTGATGTTAAATCGCTTAGTATGGAAATATCACTAAGTTGATTGTTGTTTAAATCCAATTCTGTCAACGAACTCAAATTACCTAATGCAGAAATATCGGTGAGTTGGTTGTACGCTAACTCCAAATCTAGTAGAGAAGTCAAGTTAGCCAATGCGGAAATGTCAGTGAGTTGGTTGCGGCTTAATAACAATATTTCTAACGAAGTTAAATTACTTAATGAAGATATGTCAGTTAGCTCATTCTCTTGCAAGTCCAATTCTACCAAAGATGTTAAATTGTTTAATTCTGGTGCTTCGGTCAGATTTACGGAACCCAAGCCTAAAAATGTCAAGGCTGTTAAGTTATTTAAAAAGGAATAATCTGTGGAACGTCCATTGTCGGTTATATTTAAACTTGTTAACGACGTCAAATTTTCCAATTCGTGAGCGTTGGTGATTAAGTTCTTCTCCAAATCTAATATCGTTAGTGCTGTTAAGTTTTTTAACGGTGAAATATCAGAAAGAAAATTGTGACTTAAGTCTAAACTTGTCAGAGCGGTAAAATTTTCCAACCCATCGAGTTGATTAACATTATTGCCTTCACAATTGAGATCTGTTATTTCCGAAACACGTGTTTTCTGTGTATCACGAATACATTGCGCAAGTGCTGGGTCGGTAATTAAAACCAGCGCATCACTGGTAAGGGTCGGGGTTATAGTAATTAAGACGGTATCCGGTTCGGATGTTCCTCCATTACCATCACTAACAATTAATGTAATGCTTAGTGGCCCGATTGCTATATTTGTCGGAATAGTGAAGGTTGGTTTTGTTTCGTTTGGAATATCCAATGTAATATCATTTGGTGCACTCCATTGATAAGTTAATGTGTCTCCATCTGGATCACTGCTGTTTTCGGCATTCAACGTAATGGCATCACCTGCTTCGGTACTTTGATCTGGGCCAGCGTTGGCAATTGGTGATCGGTTAGCGGGTGGCGTTTCATCCACATCCATCACGGTGATTTGCAGTGCTTGTTGTGTTAATTTATCTCCATCACTGACTTCGATTTCAAGTTCATAAATGTTGTTTGAATCAGTGTCATTCGGGACTTCAAAATCCGGTGCATTGTTAAAGGCTAATTCGCCTGTTGAATCGTTTAATGAAAATAGGCTTCCATCCGCTCCACCACTGATATTAAATGTTAAACTCGTGTTTTCATTATCGGTCGCTTGAATAGTGGAGACTATCGTTTCATTTTCGTTAATCGAGAATTGTTCATCTGATGTTATTGTTGGTGCTTCGTTAACAATAGGTTTTTCATCCTGGTCTGTAAACAATTCAACTTCTATTGTTGCACTAAAGGACGGTGCGATTTCCGGTGTGACCCTGAGTTGGATAATAGCGTTTTCCGGTAAATAGCTTGGTGGAGTATAGTTACCTTCGTTATCTATTTTTCCAACTATTTCGTTACCCCCTTCAATATCATTCACATACCAAATAACTGTTTTGTTTTGTAGTCCGTCAAGATCGAGTTCAAATTGGGTTTTATCGCTTGAGCCAACTGCGACTTTAACTTGCGATGGCTTTTCTGCCTGTTCGTTATCAGTTTGTAAATTTAGTGCTAATTGTAGTTGTGATAATAATGATATGGAAACACTTCTGACTTCGCGAGGGCGCATTGCCGTTATGGTTTCACTGCCGGAATAAAGGATTTCTTCACCGACTTTGGCTTCCCCAGTTAATTGATATGTGAGATCTGGCAGCACTTTAAATTCGATTACTTCCAGTTCATCCAATCCGTCATATTGACTAATTACATTTCCATCGAGCGTTGTTAGGGTAAATATTAATTGGGTAAGTTCTGCAGGAATGGTTTCGTTTTCGGATTCTATTGCTCTATTAAATCCTGGTTTGGAATGAAAAAGCGGATTTTCCAACCGGATGGAAGCAGAATTGGATTCCTTAGGTAGCTCTACGCCACAACCTTGGATGAAGAAAATAATGAACAACAACAGGATTGATTTAATGACTAACATTTTATTCACTTCAATTTGGTTTTTTATTTGATTTAACATAGTTTAAAATTCCATGCGAAAACCGGCTGATAATGTATCTTCTTTCTTACTGCGTAGTCGTCTTACATTGGTGTATTTAAGAAAAATCATACGACCTTGCGGTAAAACCATTTGTAGATCCAAGCCAAGAATAAAATAGTTTGGATCGGGCTCTGGTGTATTAAATTTAAATTTGGTATTACTCGCATCATCAACAAACTGTGCAACAATTTCCTGACTTTCTGAATCGGTTTCATGTATCCAAGTTGCACTAACTTGAGGAATCAAGACACCTAAACTTGTGGAAAATACACGGGATAAATATGCATTGGCATAACTGGTTAAACTTGTAATAGATTGAGAATCGATAGCTAAACCCAAATTGTCCGTATTACTCTCGGAATATTCAGATATATTTGTCGCACTATATGCCAGGCCAATCGATAGTGCGCTGTTAATTCCAAATAGTAAAGGGATGTCGTAACCTGATCCGATATACGCACCCAATTGTTGACTACTGGTATCGCCTGACGCAATGGATTTTATTGGGTTAGAAGCTAATGGGATATCGATTTGTCGTTTTAGATCGAGTTGTTGAAGGCTGTTGTTTAGCGTTCCTTCAATATACCAATGGTCATTTATAAAATGCGTTGAATACAGGGTAATACCAAACTTGTTGGCATCCAATTGACTGCCTGCATCGGTGAGTTCTGCTGAAGAATTAAAATATTGCGCCGCAAGGCCCACAAAAGTTTTATGTGTTAATCGATAGTCCATTCCAAAAAGCAATCCTCGACTGGTACTTTCATACCCAATTTCTGTATCTGATAGCAATTGTTCAGACGAGATGTTATTGATATTAAGAAATCCACTTAAGCGCTGCGAGAGCAAACCACCACCTGTATCATCACTTAGTGCATTTGACAGCATATTGGGAGTTCGGTGTTTTGTTTTGGATCGAAAGCCTAATTCAGTCACTTTTTTCGTACTGTTTCGTAACGCGGTTAGTCGTGATCCAATACCACCCGTACTACTTAACGACGGTGTTCGAGAAGTCAGTGTACTACTTGCGGTATTTGCTTTTGCTGAGAGTTCTTCATTGACAATTGTAATTTGTTCTGGACTTGCTCCTTCAACAAAATTACAAACATTTTTCAAATTTGATGTAAGGCTTTCGTTATCTTTTATGTCAGGACAGATAGATGTCAATACCGCGTCAACAACTGCATCTGGTGTGTTGTCTGATGATGTGACTGTAATTGCAAAATCCAGTGAATCAGCAGCGGTTGCCGACAAGTAGTTAAAAATAAAAGGGATGGTAATTAAAAACTTAACGCTGGATGAGACCTTATTGTTTATCTGCATTTAATATTTCTTCGATGATTGTTTTCTGAAATTATACAAGAATAAAATATTCTTGAATAGATAATGTAACCGATCAGCGTTCACTTAGTGTAATAACAACAGCAATTAGAATCGATAGAACATATCTAATTTGTGATTGATTTCCTGTGAAGTAGATTACAGATCGGATATTGCTTATCAACAATATTTAACTTTTTAAGATTAACATTGGTGGGTTTGTGGTTGAGCATTTATCGTGCTTTTAATGCGTATTAAATAGTTAAAAGAGTGAATATTAGTCAGGCTGGATGCAAGTCTAGTATTGAGATCAGTATAAACAGGTTAATTTGTGACCTGTTAATATTATTAAAAGCGCGGGCTTATAACGAGATTCTGTTGTGAACGGCTAATCACAAATAAGAGCAAACTATAGCAGCTATCGACTCAAGGTCTTACAAACCTTTGGTTTGGCTTTAATCTGGTACAGTACAAAATCACCTCTTTCAGATCCAATTTTGTAGTTCCCAAAAAATAATTCAGGATTGTTATTTAATTTGTTTGCTGACATGGTAAGTAATATATTTTGACGATTCACTTTAAAAGTAACATCAAAACGCAACGTATCGTTCGTGTAAGTTCCATTGTTAATTGGAACGATTTGCTTAAAATCCACTTCATCAAAGGTTCCCGTTATGTTCTCGTTCTCCTGCTTGAGGCTCAAGCAAAAAATATTGCCATAGGATGTTGAAGCAACATAGTCTCCTGAAATACCTTTTGCCAAAACATTAAAAGGTACAACGAGTACAAAAACAAATAAGAGTATTTTCATCGGTTGGTCGCTCAATTATTTTTCATATGCACATATTATATTGTAGTAGATTCCAAAACATTTCTTTCTAAATAGTACAAAGCTTCGTGCATCCATTATCACTCGCATCTAGTTTATAAATGGGTTAAATTGCAATTAATTGAAAATATGTTGACCTCAACTCAATAATGAGAAAAATTGAACATAAGGAAAGCAACAATCCTGTATTAATCGTATTAACAATAATCTAAATTGGCTTAACGGTTCGATAAACTATTGTGGATGTAATTGAATAAATTATGACGTTAACTTTGTTATGACTCAACAGAAATCATTTATTTTTTTATATTGGGTGTTTTTGGTCTGTGTAAGCCTTTTATTAAATGCTTGTATGGAAGAAAAAAATGAAAGTTCGAAATCGGATTCTTTTGATACTCCCGCAGATACTTATTTTTCTCTAGCGATAACAGAAAATTCACTGAACCACGTTGGCGCTCGTTTGTTATTTTTGGATTTTCAAAACGAAGCCGATACTAATTCGATTCAAAATAATATCGTCATTGCCCCGAAAATAGAAAATAACGCAATTACGTTGGATGGTAGTGATGCTGACTGGAATAATGAATTTTTAAGCACCATAAACGGCTTGCCGCAAAACAATTACCCTTTGAGTAAATTCGTTGATGCAACAGCAACCGATATCACTGTTGGCGCCGCATGGGATGACAATTATCTTTATTTTTTTGTTCAATGGGAAGATGCAGGACACACAAAAAGTGATGCCTACGAAAAATGGATTTTTGGCGATCAGGGAAATGGCGAGTCGGGATGGAATCCAAAAAATAGTATCACCGCTACCACTAGGGCGCCTAATGATAGCGTAATCAATAAAAATCATGATTTGGCAGGTAGTGAAAATGAAGATCGCCTTCTTATTTTATTTCCGATTATTGATAGTGAAAACAATTTTACAGACATGGGGCTCGGTTGTGCAGCGTATTGTCACGCAAATTTGAAACAAGATAATCCAAACCAAAATTATACCGGACTGAGTGTCTCAAAAATGTATAGCAATGGTGAAACAGATATTGCAGATGTTTGGCATTGGCAGGCATTGCGAACAGGTGGGGTAGGGGCGGCGGATGATCTATCCATCGGATATACAAGCGATGGGACGAGTGGTTACCAAGCGGATAGTGGGGCTGCCGCGTACGTATCAAATCCCTTAATCAATGGTAATCCGAACTATATGCATAAAGATGGATTGAATGTTAACAATAATATTTTGAATCAATCAGACTCAATTGAATTTAATGGTACGCCTGAACTTGGCCATGAAATACCGGCTGTTTTGAGTAGCCCACCCAGTGGTAATCGCGCAGATGTTCTAGCGAAGGCAATGTATGACGAATCAAGCAACAAGTGGACGGTAGAATTACGGCGGCTGCTCATTACAAATGATGAAAACGATCGGCAATTTACTTCAACTAATGCCGTAATTGCGCCAGTGAATTCAGGTATAACAGCAGTAGATATTAGTTTAGGTGAAATTCTGTATAATGAAAATTGCATGGGCTGTCATCAATCCAATGGTCGCGGTAGTGTAAACAATGATGCTTGGATTTTTCCAAGAATTCAGCGAACAAGTGGTTCTCTTATTCTTAAAGCTTTGAAAACGGTTTCTGCCATGTCAGGAATTAAATCCAGCTTGGGGACTACCGATCAAGAAGTAAAACAAGCCGCGGAAAACATTGCCGCTTATCTACAAACCCAAGCTACTTTTAGCGAAACACATTCAGTCACTGTTAGTGTAAACGGAACATCAAGCGCTGGTGCGATCACAAGTAATGTTTCCGGTATCAATTGTCCAAACGAGTGTTTACTTGCATATAGTGAGGGAACATCCATTACATTGACAGCAAATGATATCGCTGATATGGATTTTCAAGGATGGGGAGATGATTGTTTAGGTTCAGGATCCAACAATGCGTGCTCCTTGTCGATGGATAGTGATAAGATTGTTACTGCAACGTATACCCCGTCTCTTACTTATCAACTGAATATTTCAATAAATGGTGTTTCTGGTATTTCGAATGTTATAACCAGCAATCCTGCTACGATAAATTGCCCGGACACTTGTTCTGTTTACTTGAAGCAAAATTCATCCATCTCTTTAACCGCCAATACTCTGAGTGGTTTCGTGTTTACTGGCTGGGGTGGCGTTTGTTCGGATGCAAACGCGATATGTGAAGTTGTTATGACGGGAGATATAACATTAACAGCCAATTACAGTAGCGTTGTCAATAACTATACTTTGTCAGTTTCCAGTGATAACGGTGTCATTACCGATTCTAATACGCCATTCGGTATTAATTGTGGGTCAGATTGCAGTGAGACTATTGCAGAAAACAGTGTAGTTACCTTAACAGCGACTCCGAATACAGGTTATTCATTTGATAACTGGAGCGGTGATGCTTGCAATGGATCCAGTGATACGAATTGTCAATTTAATATAACTGCCAATGCAAATATTACCGCCAATTTCTCGGTGATTCAAAATCCCAGCTGTGACAATAAAGGCGTCATATATAATACCAATGGAACAAACGGTTTTGGCCTGCAACGTATGATTAACGAGAACATTATTAGTAATCCTACTGACATGGCATTTGTGCCTAGTTCATCAACGGCATTTATGGTAACGGCACAAAATGGGACGGTGCATTATTTCAATAACAGTTGCAATGCAACAAAATCCATAGACATCAGCGATGCGAGTAATTCTGGCATTGGTGTTAAGGATGGTGGTGAACAAGGGTTGTTAAATATTGAATTTCACCCAGATTATGGCATTAGCAATCAATTCGTTTTCTTTTATCATACCAGTGTATCCAGTCGGGTAAATTCTATCTCCCGAATGACGGTTAGTATTGATGCTGCAGATAATTTGATTCTCAGTGATGCCGTAAAAATAATTGATTTTCGAAAAGTGAATAATGCCAGCAATCACAACGGTGGTGGATTGGTGTTCGCGCCAGATAAAACCTTACTCGCTTCCGTGGGAGATGGTGGCAGTAACGGTAACTCCGTTAATGCGCAAGTCAATACCAATTTAATGGGTGCAGTTATTCGAATCACTCCTAGCTTGGCGGTAGCAACAGGAGGGTATACCATACCAACCAATAATCGATTTAACGCAAGTAATCCACAGTGTACGGATATTTCATTGAGCACTGCCGCTTGTCCGGAAATTTTGTCAATGGGATTACGCAATCCTTATCGTATGTCGATGGAAAATAATATCATTTATTTGGGTGAAGTCGGCACTAATTATGAAGAAATCAATCGTTTTGATTACACGGACAATACGGTTAATTTTGGTTGGGATACCTATGACGGCCCGGTTAACCAAGCAGGTTTTTATGACCCAATTTTAAGTTATCGACGCAGTGATTCCACGGCTGATCTTTTTCGCTCCGAAGATCCGGATTGTAATAACTGCGCCACTGGTTTTGCGAGTGTCATGATTGGCGATGTTTATTCTGGCTCTAGATACGATGGGTTACTCACCGGTAAGTTGTTGCATGCAGAATTCATGGATGGATTTGTACGAGCGTTAGGGGTCAATGCGACTGGTGATACTATAGACAATGGAATTCACATTGTTCATCACGATGGTGTATCGGCAATGATCGAAGCTGAAGATGGTTATATTTATTTTGCCACGCAAAAAGGAGCATGGGGCACTGGAGATGCAGATATGATTTATCGTTTGGTAAAACCTTAGGCCGAATAAATTTTCTAATCGCCGCCACAACTGCTGCAGCTACTACAACTGGATGCACTAATTGAATTTTCAATACTGTCAGTACTATCAAACCAGGATGAGGATTCGGAGGCACTGTTACTTTCAATCTCGTATTCTATGTTACTCAAATCTTCATCCAGATCAGTAAATCGATCATCATAATTTTCTTCGTCGGTGTTAACAATAATACGATCAGATTCGTCAACTAAATACATGTTCGACAATTCCCAATTGTTTTCTTCAATCAGTTCTAGCCAATACCAGGTATAGTCTGTGTAAACATCAAAATCTTGATAACTGTGGTAAATCGGACTTGAATTTTGTTTGTTTATTGGGGATTTATTCGCACGATTTTGTGGGCGTAGTATCCGTTGCTGAGAGATGAGTTCGGAATCATCAAATGACATGTGTTTATTTAATGTCATATCAATTTCTGCCACAAATTGATTAAATTCGATTTCCCATAGATTTACATAGTTCTCTGTTTTGCCCCCCATTTTGTCAGCAATTGCACTTTTAAATGCCTTATCAGTCGATTCTCTCTTGAAAGCATTTAATAACCCAAAAATTTCAATGCTAATTGGCAGTTCACCCACCTTAGTCAATCGATTTATTTTAACGGCAATAAGGTATTTAAAAGTCTCGCTTTGATGCTCCAGCGTAAGATCAAAGTTGTTAAACAAACCGGGCGGAGCAGATTCCATTTTGATTGCAAATTGATTTGCAGCCAAATGCAAATCATCACTCAAGCCTTCGTTATCCAAGTAAAAATCCATATCGTCTCGGGCAATGCGCACCACATTGGTGATTCCCAGTGAACGAAAACACATATTGAATTGTTGCAGTAAAGAAAGTGCCGTTTGTGTAATGGCTTGTTCTTTTGTCGACACCAATCCAGCAGAAAGCGTATGAAAAAGCTTTGCAAACACTTTGGTAGGTTGTCGGGTTTGAATAATAAAATCGCTTGTTGGTCTAAGTGATAATTTTGCTTTAAAATACATAGATTCGCCTCACTCTGGTGAAAAACCTTCACAACTTCCACAGGAATTATAGCTACTATTCCAGTAATCGTGATTGATATTGCCAAAATATTCTTCGTATAAAGCCAATGTTCGAAAATATTGGACTTGATTAACGGATTTATCGTCGTTGGGATTGTGATGTATAAATCGAGCAAAATAAGCCTGACAAAAATTGTCATAAGTGCGAGTAAACAGAATTAACTCATGCCATGCGAGATCAACAATATAACTGGGTGTTAATGATTCATTGGATTTGGCAATTAAGATAAGAAATTTAATCACCTCTAATAATAACGGCTCAGGTTCTTGGTTGTCTGATAAGCCGATGTCGGAAATTTTATTCAATAATGATGGGGACGTATGTATGAGCTTTTGCCGCATCACTTCAGGTTGTAAAAGGGTTTGCTCAAAATAAATTTCTGAATTCATAGGCACCGCCTTGGGCTCAATAAATTCAATTTTATCACTTCCCATTAAAAATTTAAGATTTCTGGTAGATTTAGTAATTTACATCACTTCCTAACAACTGATTAATAAACGACACTAGGTAATGAGTCATTGGAAATGGCGACATATGTCCCCCCAGCACTTTATACGTTAAAATATGGCCTCAAAACAAACGAATAACCTGTGAGATATTACGAAAAAATGTATTTATCATTTAAAAAACAACCAGTTAACACTGCTCTTCTGATAGCACTATTGGCTTTAATCAGTCTCCCAGTGTTTGCTAATCAAAAAGGCCTGAGCCATTGGTCGGTTAAAAATGATCAAGGTGAAAAGCTCGGATATTACGAAAAAAGTGTTGCATTACTCATAGCCATATCCGACTACACCAATGGCTGGCCAAATTTAGAAAGCGTAAATGCGGAAATTGACAAAGTAGAAGAAACACTGACTCAAAAAGGATACGAAATTGTCCGCATCAACAATCCCAATACCAGGCAGCTCAAAGAAGCCTATGCGAGCTTCATCGACAAATACGGATATGAAGAAGAAAGTCGATTATTATTTTATTATTCAGGTCACGGCCACACGATAGAGGATGGTCGCAAAGGTTACCTCGTCCCAGCCGACGCACCCCATCCCGAAACAAATTTAAAAGAATTCAAACGAAAAGCCCTAGACATGAATCAACTTCTATCGTGGGCGCGACAAATGGATGCCAAGCATGGCCTGTTTTTATTTGATAGCTGTTTTTCAGGCACCATATTCAAGCAACGCAATTTATTACCCAACACCCCACCACCCATAGACGAATGGACAGATCGCCCAGTCAGGCAATTTATTACCGCTGGCAGTGCAGGGGAAACTGTACCAGCTAACAGCACCTTCACACCCGCCTTTGTAGACGCCATCAAAGGCAAAGCCGATTTAAATGGAGATGGATATGTGATTGGTACCGAATTGGGATTGTACTTGAAATCGGAAGTGCGAAAATACGTCCCACAAACACCTCAATATGGAAAAATAGATGATTATGAATTATCACGAGGTGATTTTGTCTTTTTCACCAACAGCGTTATCACTCAAATTGACAACGCTGCAATTAAAAAAACGCCGTCGGGATTGGATATCAGCGTGCCGACTGAAACGACGCCATCGACAGGAGTGACATCGCAAGCGGAAAATTCCGTACCACAAAAAAAAGAAGCATCACGTCCGTGGTATAAAAATCCGTGGTTTTGGGCTGGCACCTTTGCAGCAGTTGCATCGGGCGTGTACATCGAAAGAAAAATATCAGACGATGACGACAGTGGATCTGGTACCGTTGTGTTTGAATAATAAAATAAATATTAATTGGAATAGTTGACTATATCCTGGCAAAGATTTCTTAGTGTCACGCTCTAACAAAGAAATATTATTAGGACTTGAAATTAACATTTTGTGTTTGATATTCCCACTATCAGTCAAATTTAATATAGGCTAAAATACCCGCCACACGTGACTGGGAAAGTTGGAGTGCAAGGTACAAACTGGTAAAAGCTAAATATTAGCAATTGTATAAAAAAGGCCGAATAATCGCCATTAATATGGTGTAGTTAAGACAGAAATTTCGAATAATTTCTATTCCCTATTTATCATTATTTTTAATAAAAAAATAACGAATATTGAAGTTAAACCATGAAAAACACTATTTTAAATCCACACATCTTATTATTGATTATCCCACTATTGTTGTTAGCTTGTGGAAAAGCGACTGAAAATAAAGATAGCCAATTAACGATAAAAACCACACCCGTGGCGGAAATCCAAAACTTATTAAGTGATGATTCCTTTAACGCTGAAATCTCAGTGACAGTAAAAGTCAGTGACACCTTGTGTGAGTTAACGCTAAACGCAGATGCTACTTTAAAAGGGGTTTGTGAGAATATTCCATTAGGTACGCATAATTATAGCGTGATTTATTATTTACCTGATGAAGCAACGGCAGATGGAAAAATCATTCTTGCCAGCTCGAATGGCACGTTAGCTTTTGCTGCCGGAAGCACAACAACCATTGATTTAAACGAGATCAACCTAGAATATGATTTAGATAATGATGGTTATAGTAATATTTCGGAAATTAGCAATAACAGCAATCCACAGGATAAGAGCAGTAAACCACGGGAAGTGGCTAGTATCAACATCGAAAATTCTGTCAATAAAATTATAGCTCAAGAAACACATCAGCTCAGTTTGACAGTTATGGATAATTCGGATCAGAATTATTCAGAGGCTGTTTTACGTTTTACCAGCAGCGATGAAATGATTGCTACTATTGACGAAAATGGACTAATCACTGCTTTGCAAACCGGTATGGTTTTTCTCTCAATCAGTGACAATATCGGTAACGTATTAGAAGAGATAGAGATATCTGTTGTTGCAGCGCCAATTGAAAATGAAGCGCCAGTGATTAGCTCATCAAGTGATTATCAGATTGATGAAAACACTACATCAGTAGCCGAAATTCTCGCTACCGACAAGGAAGATCAGGTCTTAACCTATCGAATTTTTGATGGTGCTGATATGAAATCTTTTGCTATTCATCCCAACACAGGGGAGTTAGTGTTTAACGTTGCACCCGATTATGAAAGACCCACTGACAGTGATGAAGATAATGTTTATTTTGTACAAGTGGAAGTGAGTGACGGAGAAAAAACGGATGTAGCAAGCATCATTGTCACTGTGCAGGATGTTGATGAGTCAATTGTAATAGCTGAACCGCCGGTTGTTAGTATCAACAACGCAAATATTACAGTCGCGGAAGAGTTGGGTGTTGCGATATTAAAAATTAATCTGGACAAAACTTCACAAACCGACATATCCGTCACTGTTAACACGGTAACCGGAACTGCATCAGAAAATGACTTTACGCCTTTACATGATCATGTCGTTTTATTCAATGCAGGTAGCTTGGAAGAAACACTCACTCTTTCAATAACGGATGATGTTGCATATGAAGGGGTCAACAAGGAAGTATTCTCTGTCCAGCTAAGTAACGTAATTGGTGCAAACCTAGGATCGAACAATTTTTCAAATATTAGTATCACAGATGATGAATTGCCACCGGTTGTAAATTTTGCTCTCGCCAATCAATCGGTTGCGGAAGAGGTGGGAACCATTGCGATTGATGTCAGTTTATCGACAATATCAGAAAATGTGACTTCAGTTACCGTCAATACCGTCACTGATAGTGCGAGCACCAATGATTTTACTATGCTAAATAATCAGCTCATATCATTTCCCGCTGGTGTTACCGAGCAAACCTTTAGCCTTATTATTACGGATGACAATCGCTATGAAGGTGTCGGTTCGGAATCCTTGTTTATACAGTTAAGCAATCCAATTGGCGGTGTTTTAGGAGTACAAACCAGTCATCAAATCCTTATTAACGATAACGAGACGTTACCCAGTTTGAGTTTTACCGTGGCAGAATTAACTGTGGCGGAAGATGTGGGCAATGTGACTTTGACGATTAGTTCGAGTGGTGTTTCTCAAAACGATATTAGTGTAGACGTTAATACCCTGGCGGGAACTGCGACAAATGATGATTTCACACCAATTAATAATCAGTTGGTTACCATCCCCCCGGGCGATATTCAACAAACTATTAATATTGAAATACTCGATGACAGTGAGCCAGAGGGAGCAACTGCAGAAGTTTTTACAGTGCAATTGAGTAACGCAGCAGGATCAACATTAGGTTCTTCAAGCGTAGCAAGTATATCCATAACAGACAATGAGCCAAGTAACACCAACAAACCCAAAGCAAATGCAGGACCTGACCAAATGGTCAGAGTAAACTCCCAAGTCACACTCGATGGCACTGCAAGTTTGTCTTTTGCTGATAATCCAATAATCAATTTTCTTTGGACGCCACCGGCAAATATTACCCTATCAGGTATTGGTGTAGAGCAACCCACGTTTACTACTCCTTCAGACCTGGCCGTTGGATCCGTGTTAACCTTTAGTCTAACGGTAACCGATAGCAATGGTCTTGATTCAGGTGTGGATACGGTTGACGTAATAATCGTTGCGCCAGTTGCTGATGCCGGTCCAGATAGAATTGAACCAATCAATACATCCGTTTTTTTAGATGGTTCTGGTAGTACTTCCCCCGATAGTGCTCAGTTGAATTTTACCTGGAGTTTGGCCATCGTTCCCGACGGCAGTGCTGCGGTGCTAGATGATGTAAACGGATTAACTCCCAGCTTTATGCCAGATCTGCCGGGCATTTATGAAATTCATTTAGTAGTTAACGATGGATTTGTTGATAGTGAAATATCAAAAATGAGCGTAACAGCACATGGCCAATTGACACAACCCGTTGCTGATGCCGGAAATGATCGAACCGTAAATATCGGCTATCCCGCTTTATTAGATGGTGGCGATAGTAGTGATCCAAATTTGTTGGGATTAAGTTATATTTGGACATTAACAGATAGTCCTCCCAGTAGTACTGCCGTGATAGTAAATGAAACCGCTGATAAACCGGATTTTATTCCAGACATTGAAGGTGATTATACTTTTTCTCTCATTGTTAAAAGCGGATCATTAACGAGTGAACCTGCTTTGGTTTTGTTAACGGCAGTCCCATTAGAAGACAATGTATTAAAGCTGGACGGGCGAGGGGACAGAGTCGATGGTGATTTTTCCGTTTTATCCCCTGGAATCGGCGATACTCGAACAGCAGAAAGTTTTACAGCGGAATTTTGGATGTATCCAGAAAGCAGTTTCAGGAACGGTGTAATTATTCAAGATGATGCTTTTGAAGTTATCTGGGAACCCGAAGACAATAATAACAATGAGGCGTTAAAGTTCAGCTTGACATATACTTGCCCGGTGGATGACATCAACCGATCCGTTGGTATTGCTTATGGCGGATTTAGTTTACGAATATTTAGCTGGAATCATATTGCAGTACAATTTGATGCGACGACAAATGATATTTCCATGTGGGTAGATGGTGAGAATGTAATAACAAGAAACCTAGTTACTGACTATGAGGTAACCACAACAACAATTTGTAATAACGAAAATAAAAACTTCACGATTGGCGGTGATAAGGATAGTTTTTCAGAATTTGTTGATTACTTTGATGGGCGGATTGATGAAGTGCGTGTTTCCAACATCGCTCGTTACCAAACGTCGTTTACACCGGAAGAAGAGTTAGTTAAGGATGCACAAACTCTTGGCTTATGGCATTTTAATGAATCAGCAGGAAGTACTACGTTTGGCGCATTTGACGACACTGAGAAGAATTTAAGTGCGGTTGGCGATGCTGCTACTGCTGTTCAATGACAATAATATGAGTATCTTCTAAAATCCGCAGTTTGATAAAATAGAGTCATCGATAGTTGGTAATTCATGACAAGCAGATTCACTTTCTTTTTGTAAAATGCTTGCATACGCCAGGCCTTCTTCACGACCTTTTTTAATAAATTCTTCTTCCCATTGTTTTATTCGTGTTGCTAATATTTCTCTGACCTCGGTTAGATCCTGCACATCTCACTTGCCTAATTGTAACCCTTTTTGGGGCGCGACAACATAGTATATCCACAAAGTGTTGATCGATTTGAATATTTCAGGTCACCGGAGCTTAGGCTACTAAACCGAGTATGTCAAACAAGACACAGGCGAAAATAATTGAATAATAGTAGGGAGAAAAAATTTACATCGTACATTTCCTTAATTTATTGATCATATGATTTATGCAGTGAATTGAATTTTCATAAAGCAAAAGTTTTTGTGAGCATTGTTTAAACCGGTAATATAAGTTACCGGAATCAACGGAATTATAAATGTTTGATTCCTTATAAATATCTTTCAATTAAGACATGAATTTCCCTACTTTACGGTATCTTTTTCCAACTTTTAAACTGACCAAGCAGTTATAAAGCTGACTGTTATCATCAGTGTTCACTATCTATATATCGCTTATATCGCCTTTGTAAATCATTCAGACCAAATTGTTCGAATTCTGAAGATATATTTTCCAATTTCCTAGTACACTGCTTAAGATGACATATTTAAATCCCCAGCTTGAAAAATTACAGCGAAACATTCATTTCCATTTTTACATATCTTCAACAATTTTCTGCGTTGTCTGAATTTTGTGTTTAATATCACATTTTGTTAATTTCCGGAAAAAAAGCTGATTTTGTTGCGTGAATTATTTACGTTTAATCGCCCTTCCTATATTTGCAATAGTTTGGCTCGCTATAACTGTTGGGAAAAATTCAAATCGATCTTTAAGTCCTCTGGATAACTCACACAGCTGTAATTGATAAATCGATTCAATTCAATACTCAGGAGCTGGATGATCTATCATATGCATCATATCTGTGGTAAATGATTAGCGATATGAATAGTATTATCTGGTTCCGACTAATGCGCTTGTGTAATCGACTCCACTCTGAAAAATTGGGAAATGAATTGCGAAACACTACTTTAGTCACACCCATATAGTGTTTGGACATTTATGGATAAAATGTCGGGTACATAATTAGTGCAAATAACACACGATATTCATAGAATAAAGCATACTAAGTTTATGAGGGGAGCAAATCCATTCGATTATGAGTGGCAGGAGTATATTCAAAATCGCGAATAGTCGCCCAAGATGAAAGCTGTGTGAAATTATGTGGGTAAGGTATAGAAACAGCAAAGACGGGATTTGCCCGCATTGAAATCAACTGATACAGTCTAAGACAAACATTATCTTCATTGGGATAAATAAGTAGTAGGTGCATGCTTTGAATTAGCTATAACATTAACCCACTATCGTATTAAAGGATGATATGGTGCCTTAGTATTGGGAACATTTGATTTAAAGGTGCCGAGAAACCAGGAAAGAAGTTTAATAAGTATAGGGGAAATTGGTTCATACCCAATTGAAGTAAAACGTTATTAAAATTACCTATAAAAAATCACATAAAACGAAAAATTGAGTCACCAGATTTTTTTATACAACTGTTAAAACTTAAATTGATATGGAATGGATAAATAAATACTTTGACGAAACTGATAAATTCCCAAGACCTAATTGGGATAATATTTATGAGTATGTAGACACACATCTAAAGCAAGAGAATCAGAATAAGTTATGGTGCAGTATCGCTGTTGCTTGGATGCAAAAGGTGAGATCCAGGCTTTCTGACAATTATCTAATTCATGAATCTGATAACTATATTCTCGTAACATCTGAATCAGAGAGATATGTAAAATTATTACAGGGATTTCTTGAGAGTACTTTAAAAAAGATATTGTCTACGCTAAACGGCATCGCATCTGATGAAGGCTATGGTAAATACGTAGTAATCGTATTTAATGACATTGATGACTATTATTCATACATGTCATATTTCTATCCTCATGATGGCGTGTTTGGGCTTAGCTCTGGTGTATATTTAAATAATGGATATGGTCATTTTGTTTTTCCACATCAGGATGTTACCTATGCTGAATCGGTAATAGCTCATGAAATGACGCACTCACTTCTTTCACATTTACCAATACCTTTGTGGCTGAATGAAGGCATGGCGGTAACGATAGAAGATATAATTACTGGGTCTGCGCCATTAAGAATGGATAACGAAATATTTGCACGGCATAAAGCCTTTTGGGGAGAAAAAGAAATTCAAGAATTTTGGTCTGGTGAAGCATTTCATAGACCTGACGAAGGACAAGAACTTAGTTATCATTTAGCCCAATTTGCTGTTAAATCATTGTCGCATGATTATGCTGAGTTCTCTCGATTTGTAAATATTGCCAATTATGATGATGGTGGCGAATCAGCAGCGTTTAAAATATTCGGTGGTGGATTAGGTGGTCTAATCACGCAATTCTTTGGCGATGGAAACTGGGCACCAAAACCACAAGAGTGGAATTTATAATCGAAAAAACGAGATACTAGCCTGCTTTTCTCACAGGATCGCGAAATTATCGTGTAGAGAATTGATCCCCCAAGGAATTTTCTGACTGAGCGGAATACAGACTGTATTTCCGAAGGAAGAAAATTTCTTGGGGGATCAAGAATCAAGTGAGAATTCGTGAATCCTGTGAGAAATGCGGGCTAGGTATTGTTCGTACAACTTATATCTTCAACATTAATCGTGAATACTAAACTTATAATTTTAGATATAGACGAAACACTTTTATACGCAACCGAAAGTCCTTTAAATTATGATTGTGACTTCATGGCTGAACATTACTATGTTTATTTGCGGCCTTATGTAAAAGACTTTATTGCATTTTGTTTCCAGCATTTTTCTGTTGCGATTTGGACATCATCAAATGGATGGTACGCACAGCATATAGTAAATAATTTGTTTGATGAAAATCAAATATTAAAATTTTCCTGGTCTCGAAAAAGATGTGTTACTAAATTCAATGCAGAGTTTTACAAATATTTTTACATAAAAGATCTTAAAAAGGTGAAAAGATTAGGATATCAATTAAAAGATATTATAATGATTGATGATTCTCCAGAAAAATTGATAAGGAATTATGGGAATCTAGTTCGTGTTTCCCCATTTGTTGGTGATATAAGAGATGAAGAATTTCTAGATTTAATGGTTTATTTGGAACGATTAAAATCCATACCATGCGTAAGATCCATAGAAAAAAGAGATTGGAAGAATAGAAAGGTATAATAAACCAAGCTATAAAATAAAGACTATCGTAATCGTTATGTTTTTGGGAAATTATAAATTAAAGAATAATATGAAATATTTAAAAATTAAACTATCAACTGTCAGGGTGATATTTTTATTATTTATTGGTTCCCATTGCACCTCGAATGCTTATGGAGAAGAAGTTTTCGATGCCATACCCGGTGGGATAGATTTACCACTCAAATATAGTGTATCAATTACCTATTCACTTAGAAGTTACATTTACAAAAAAAATTCTGATGAAACTAAGAACGAGGAAGTTATTTCTGATGGACTAGATTTCTCCGGTACTATTTATTTAAATAAATGGATTGGGTACGAGCTGGGCATGTATTATGGAAAGGGAACAGAATTATCAATTGGTGAATTTGGTGATAAGGTATCATTTAGATTGTCAGATCGAACCGATATGGATTCGGTGTCGGTGATGGGGATTAGAAATGTCGTGTTGGCTGGATGGAATATCAGAGATCCTGGTTTTAGGGCGTATTTAGGCGTAGGCTTATTTGCAGAAAATGCAATGATAGAAAAAACAAATGATTCCAAATTTAGTGATCAACTTATTGGAGCATCTTTAAAGTTTGGACTTGGCTATAGCTGGAGAAAAGTCGCATTTGGATTCTGGGGCAGTGTAGGAAATGGTCAGGTAGAAGGTTTTGAGAAGGGCACATCTCAAGGTGGCTGGGTTTTAACTTACAATATTTAGAAACCTGCGCCATGAAATAGTGCAACTGTTTGCTGCGAAAAATATTCTTTACGAGGAAGGAAAATTGAGCTTCAACACAAAGGCATTAGATACAATATATAAATGGGAAAGTTTTTTACAAATTTCATCAACGTGCCTTTAACGTAGCGCTAATTTCTAAAACATTATCCTCTCGTTTTATTTTTACAATAACGTCGTCACTCGGTTTATATTTGCGAAGCACATTAGAGAAAGACCGCAAACTTGTCACTTCATCAGCATTGATCCCAATTATAATATCGTTTGCCTTGATGCCTGCTTTATCCGCTGGCGATTTAGGTACAACATCACTGACCAATACACCTTTGCCCTCAAAACCAAAATCAGGAACGGTGCCAAGGCTCACCTTTCTGCCCGATTTTTGTTTTCCCTCTTTTGGCTTGTTTTTGGATGCATCGAGTAAATTCTCAAGAAAGGTTTCGCGTTCAGACAAGTAGGTTACGGTTTCTTTTAGTACGGTTGCGACTTTTACCATACCGGGCAGGTCTAGTTTTTCCACGGTATCACTTGGATTATGAAAGTCAGCATTTGCTCCTGAAAATAACTGAATTGCTGGAATATTTTTTTCCAAAAAGCTGGAGTGATCACTTGAGCCAAAATCGTTTTTCACTACGTTTGATTTAATTCCGGTAACAAATCCGACACCGCGAAATATATGTACCCATTCACTTGCGGAGCCTGCTCCAAATATTGTCAATTTGTTTTTACCTAAGCGACCCACCGTATCCAGATTTACAACACCAATCACTTTATCCAAATCAAATCCCGGGAAATGCTCAACAAAATATTGAGAACCCAGTTTGTTTGCTTCTTCTCCTGTAAATGCAACAAATATAATTGATCGTTGAATCCCTTTTGACTTTGCTAACACATTTGCCAGCTCTAACATAACTGAAACACCACTGGCGTTGTCGTCTGCGCCATTGTGTATTTTTCCTTTATTACCTTGCCTTACATCCGGCCAACCCAAACCCAAATGATCATAATGAGCGGATACGATGACGCTCTCGCCCGCTAATTTCTTGTTTGCACCCGGAATATAACCAACGACATTTGTCATTGAAATATTGTCACCCAAGCCATCAACATTTGCTTTCCAATTTTGAAAGTAATTCGACATGGAGGGCAATGGTTTTAAACCAGAGGCAGAAAATTTTCTAGCGATGTAATCAGCCGCTAGGTCAAGCTCTTTTGTACCCAAGCCGCGACCCTTCATTTTGTCACTTGCCAGTTCAACAACGTGTTCCATCAGGTTTTTCTCTGAAAAACTTGGGGCTAATTCCGCTAAAGCAGAGACTGGCGTAGTTGATGCCCGTTGTGCATTATTGGTAAATCGCTTCACGAGCGGTGATTTTACTGCTGGCCATTGGCCTTTGGCTATGTTATCAGGTGCATCTCCTTCAAAGGCTAAATAACTGTATTTGCCATAGTGAGGAAGTTTTCGCGCCAATCCAGCAACGGCGTTGACATTCCTGGCAGCGACAAAACCAATGGAGCTAGATTCTTTTTTAGGGTTTCGAGCAACCACTATTACCGAGTTTTCTTTGGTTGATACGTTTTTATTGGGGAGGGCTAACTGGCCGTTTTTGTGTGTAACCGAATAGAGAGACAAATCACGCATTACATCGTCGGCAAATTTATTTTCATAACCGATCAACCAAACTGCTTTATCACTGGGTAGGCTGGATAGTTCGCTATCAAATACGATTCCAATACGCCTGCGTTGGGATTTTTTCCAATTGTTTGCCAAATTTTCATATGCGTTTTTTAATTCACTCGACGCATTACTTGGCAGAACGATGATAACGTCTTCAGCGCCAAACAGACTGGACAGTGACGGCGGAATTTCATGGGTATCGAGTTTTCGAAAAACGTCGAACATGGGATCAATTTCTAATAAAGTAGGACGACTATCAAATTCCAATTCAGTGAGAGTTGATTTCTCACTTAGTGCAATTTTGGTAACAATGGCGTCTTTCTTATTTCCAAGTGTTACGTAAACAGGCACAATTAAATTGTACGCTGCCCCAGCTTGAACCTGATTAATGGAAAAGCTTAATGTAAATTTGTTGTTATTTTGTTTTTCGATTTTGCTATCTTTTAGCACTAATTGGGGCGCACCCGTTTGTTTTATCCATTGATCAAAAAAACCAGACAAATCTTGATTAGCATTTTTTGAAAAAATACGTTCTATGTCGTAAAAATCAGCCGCTTTAAATTGATATTGAGTATACAAGTCTTGCATACTTTTCGTGAATAATTGGTCTCCAACGTAATTTCGCAACATATGAAACAGCATTAAGGTTTTGCCATATCCAACGGCTTCACTTACCGCGTCAAACCGCGAAACAAAATTTGTCAAAGGAAAATCATTATCCCCTTTTGCAAAATTTGTGTATTTTTGCAGTACACCACGACGGTGTTTGTCACCTTGATTTCGTTGTTCTTTAACGAGATGATCCGCAAGGTACGCTGTTAAGCCTTCGGCCCAGTTTCCATTTGTGGTATCAACATAAACACTGTTTCCCCACCAATTATGCAGTAGTTCATGGGGATAGGACGAATGTAAAATGAAGGGGAATCGGATTATTCGGGATCCAAGTAAGGTGAACGATGGCATCCCCCACCCTGTTTCCCAAAAATTTTCAACTAGCGCAAATTTTTTGTAAGGAAATTCTCCAAGTAAGTTATTGTACATATCGAGGTACTGGGCAGTGACATCGAGATATTTTTGAGAGAGTGCAGGATCTTCAGAGCGTAAAAAAGCATACGCTTTTACTTTACCAACGGTTTTTACATATTCAGTAAATTTAGCGGCAACAATAAAAATGTCGTCCTGCGGTTTTTTTTCAATCCATGTGTCAGAATGAATGGATGCAGTGTCTTTGTGTTGGGTTCGTTCACCCTGACTTACCGATTTCCATCCAAGTGGTAAATTAATGGTCATCGTGAATGTTTGCATTGTGTCGGGTAATACGGGAAACCAAAAACTCTCTTGTGCTAAATATACACCGTCTTTTGTAATCAATCCGGGTGAATCACTGATACTCCTCTCATATTCTTCACCACCGGAAGCAATTTCATGATTGATTTTCCGCTTGTATTTTAGCGTCACCGATTTTTGATTGTTTGGAAGGGTTGCAGAATAGGCGTTGATTTTTACTCTACCCACTGACATATCTGATTTGATGAGTTTTGGAAATTTTGCCTTTGTCTCGTTTAAATTGTGTTTTTTTAATACAACTTTACCGTCTTCACTCGAGACTGCATCCCCATCGTGAAGTAAAAAAGTAAATGAATTGTTCTTTATTTTATTTTTTGGCACCGTAATTTTATCGGTGACAACAATCTCATTGGTTTCGGGATGTAATTCAACAGTAAAATCGTGATGGGTAATGGATTGCGCCATTATAACTGTGGGACAAATAATCAAACCTATGAGTAACGCTATTCGAATTTGCATTTAAGCATCCTTAATAGTTAATAATGGTTGTCAACCTTGATGAATGATAATCCGTTTTTTGTGTCGAATCAAAATCATTCCCAAAAAATAAACGAATGTCACAAAAAAGATCAAATGAGAATCCGCGAATTCTAGGATCAATGCTAAAACAGAGGTGGAATGAATATTGTTTGAACGTTTTATTGCGTTTTTTAATTCGTGCGGAATAAACTGAAGATGATTTTCAATTTAGTACAAGTGCTATTTGGCGTGTATAACACATTATGACGTTTTCTCGATTTTTCAGAAACAATACTAGAATATTTCTCTACTATCCCGCTATTCTTGTGAACTTGCATTGGAATGATATAAAACCAAAATGTTAAAGTGATAATTTTTCCTCTTGAATAAGCAAAGATGTGATTGTAGGAAAATGCTGACACAATTCATCTGATGTCAGGCCAGAGTTCATGAAAAGCAGATTGGTTATTGTGAAATTCAATTTTCAGTCTCCCAATAATGACATTTTTATCTATTAGTATTAGCTAGCAAATTCGTACTAGAATATTAAATTCGATTAGTTTTATCCTTGCCTGATAATTCACTGTTATATGCGCAGCAAAAATATTATGATTTAGATTGCGAACATCACTCGAAGAAAAATCATTCAATTATTCAATGACTCAGGTAAACAATGCGTAAAAAAATCTTGATCGCTGACAACGAACCAATATTCCTCAATATATTGGGTAAAATCCTCAGTGCAGATTACGATACGATTTTGTGTTGTAATGGCAACGAAGCCATCGATGCATGTGAAGAACACGATGATATTCAATTAGCCATGTTTGATATTGATATGCCGGAAGCAAATGGGTCGGATGCAGCGAAGACTATTTGGGGCAAGTATCAAATCCCGTTTATACTTTTTTCACATTTTGATGATGATCAAACAATTCAAAAAGCGTTAGATATTGGCGCAATTAATTACATTGTAAAACCCCTTGATACTAATAAAATATTACCTTGTGTCAAATCTGCGTTTGACCAGATTCACGAAACCAATAATTTTCTCGAAAACAGTGTGCGTGCAATCAAATTGGCACAAACGCTCAATCAAAGTCGCCACTTGTTAAATAATAGAATAAATGAAGAAGAAAATTTTCGAAAAAATATGGTCAATGAATTACATAATGAAATGGGTAACACCATGACCACGCTAAAATACGAAATACAAAAAATAAAAATGCTTGGAAAAGACAATACTGAAATTGAAAGCCACTGTGTTAAAGCAGAATCAATTTTAACGCAGTTATATGGCACCATTCGAAATATAATGATTAAACTGCGGCCGGAAATTTTGGAACAACTTTGTGTTGGTAGTGCAGTCCGTTACTTTGCGACGTCTTGGGAAAAACAATTTTCGCCGATTCTTGTTGATATCACAAAGCTAGATCAATCCATGTCACTCCCACCACCCTATGATGTGGTGTTATATAATATCGTTAAAGAATCTCTCACCAACATTGCAAAATATGCCAACGCGAAACAGGTGTTACTGGAATTTTACAAACAGGATGGCGGCATACATTTAAGAATACAAGACGATGGTATCGGCTTTGATATGGATAAAACCGCCCTTGGACTTGGTATTACCGGTATGAGAGAAAAAGTATCGTCCATTGGCGGTGATTTTTCACTGCAATCGTCTGTTGATAATGGCGTAATCATAAAGGTCATACTTCCGCTTTCTTTGCTTCGTTCTTAATCCATGCAAATATAAAAAACCCACGCTAAACGTACGCACCTTGAATTTATACATCCACCCTCATCACGCCAACACTAAATAGTCCTTTTGTAGCGCAACAAAATCCAACCAAGATGGTGGATGTATAAAATTATGTTGTATATGATCTTTCTGGCAACTCAACTATGCCATACATACTTTCGATCCAAGGAAATGCCAATCCTTTGGGCAAAAAATTGAATGGAGAATTGATTCTTTTAAGACGCGTTATTCATCAAAATATTTTAACGCCAATAAAGGTGTATCAGCGATGACATTTGTGATGCCACGCTATGCTCAAATTGGAAAGGTTATTGACAATCTATTTATACTGCGTGATAAAGATGGTCATAATTTTTTGATATTGAAGAAAAAGATCAATACCAATATCATCGTCAAAGAATGGGAAACGATACAGCGCATTGTTGTTTCACTTAAAAACAACACAATCGGCGATTGTGAGAAAATTATCGAGCTACAGTTAAAACCATTCATTACTTCAAGCGTTAACAGAACATGACAGGCTGATAAAATCCAATTATATTCTAGAATACTTTGATGACGAGAATTTACGAAGCTACGTACAACGTGCGCTCAATCGTGGTGAAGCTTATCACCAATTACGTCGGACAGCAGCAGAAGGCTGTAATAATAGAGTATCCAATATGAAAGTATCGGTGGCAACACCTTGTGGATAATTCATTCGGCGACCAGGATTGTCAATCATCAAACAATCGACTTTAATATATCATGGAAATTGCTCTAACGTGATTAAAAATAAACTTTCAGGACTAGCAAGAATGCTTGAAAGAAAAACTGGGATTAGAGATTTTGACTAATACATGAAGTCTCTCATCTGGCGTAGTTAGCGATCGCTGAACACATTCTTCAAACCAGCGGGCATGTGCCCATCACGGTTGACTCGTAGATGCGTAATAACCAGAACAACTAAACAAAATACATAGGGCGATGCGGCGAGTAGATAGGATGATGTGCTAAATGCAGCAGCCTGCAATCGTAATACTGATGTATCAGCTAGACCGAATAACAGTGCCACAGGAATGACTAAATATGGATTCCAGCGCACAACGATAACCAGTCCCACGGCTATCAAACCAAGTCCTTTAGTCATATCCTGTGCCCATGTTTGAGTGTAATCAATTGACAATATCGCCCCACCCAGCCCAGACAGTAAGCCACCAGCCAGTAATCCCTGCCACTGGACAACGCGCGGCCGTATACCTAATGCCCGTGCTACATCAACTGACTCACCTACCGTACGCCATTGCATACCACTACGTGTATGATACATAAATATACCCGCACAAATACAAAACACAATCGCGATTGGTGCTGACCATGTTAACTGTGTTAACAATGGTTGCCAGAATGAATTCTCGTCTACCAGATTTGTAGCAAGTGGCGCCAGTCCGGTAACCTCGGCACCTACGAATTCTCTACCAGCATAACTGGTAATTCCAATTCCGAGCATCATTACACATAGTCCACTGGCGATTTGATTTACACGGATATGAATACACAATACTCCATGTAATATTGACAACATCATGCCAGCCAGTGCTCCAGCAATCAGTCCACTAACAGGATCTTGCGTGTAAGCCGCGACACCAAATCCAAAGCAAGCGCCACTGAGCATTTGTCCTTCAACTCCAAGATTAACCAGACCGATGCGTTGTGAAAGCGTTTCCCCTAAAAGTACCAACATCAGTGGTGACGCACTACGTAATGTTGCAGCAAGCCAACTTCCTATAAGTGTTAGATCCACATCATTCATCGCGGCCTCCAATGCTTTGCCGTCTTTGTTTTGACCACTGAAAAATAATTAATGCAGTAAGAAATATCAGCCCTTGTAACACAATTGCGCTGGCGGCTGGCACACGTGCAAACATTTGCAATGAATCAGCGGCTGCCAATAAGGTTCCGAATAAAAAAGCGATGAATACGGCTCGTAAAGGTTGTTGTGCCGCAAGCCATGCTACCAGAAAACCTGAAAGACCATAGCCACTTGAAATAGTCGGCTGTAACCGGCCCTGAATCGCTGAGACTTCACTGATACCGCCAATCCCAGCGAGTGCACCGCCAATCATCATCACTAATAATATTTGCCGCTTTGGACGTAATCCACTCAGTGGTGCCACCGATGGATTATTCTGTAAAATTTTCAGGCTAAGACCCCAGCGACTGTGATTTAGCAATACATGCAGCAATAAGGCGATAAGAATCGCTATCAATAGACCAAGGTGAATGCCTGAGTAAGTAATTGATGGAAGTACGGCATTGGGCGGAAAATTTTGTGAAGCAGGCCAGCCAAGATTAGCTGGATCTTTCCATGCACCATAAACCTGATGACTAACCAGTAGTACGCCGACATAGTTCATTAACAGAGTGGAGATAGTTTCATGCACACCCGCTATGGTCTTCATCAATGCCGGTATTAAACCCCATAATGCACCACCACATGCCGCAGCAAATATCATCGCTGGCAACAACCATGCGCCGGCGTCGTAAAAATTTAATACCAACGCGGTGCCGCATAGTGCACCAAAGTAAAACTGACCTTCGCCACCAACCGAAATTAAACCAAGCCGAGCAGGAACAATAACAGCTAACGCACAAAATAAAATTGGAGTTGTTTTGCCAAGTGTTTCTGCTAGTGAAAACAAATCACCCATGGAATATTTTAGCATCGACCATAACATTTCCAGTGGAGGTTTATCTATCACTAGAAAAAACAAACATATCACAGCACTGAACAGCATGACCTGAATAAATTGCCTCAGTAGATGTCGTTTTACTAACTCTGCTATCATTCAGACTGTCCAGTCATCAAGCGCCCGATGTGCTGCCTATCGAAACTGGATGTAGGTGCGATCGACTGTACCCGTCCGTCATATAAAACCAATATGCGATGCGCATATCGAAACAGGTCATCAAGATCTTCACAAAACCAGACTATGCAGGCACCCGATTCTGCTTGCGCAAATAAGCGCTCGTAGACATTTCGCGCTGCAATTAAGTCAAGCCCCATTGATGGATAACTGGCGACAACCATTTCAACCGCACGTGATAATTCACGTGCAATCACCAGCTTTTGTAAATTGCCGCCCGATAATGCCTGGGCTTCCAGCATAGGATCTGCTGGCCTTACGTCGTTATGCAGCAAGCTGTTTTTTGCCTCTTCAATTGCCGGTGTTCCGCGCAGTAGAAAAGGCAATTTTTTCAATTCACGTAATTGTAAATTGGTGGCAAGATTCAACTGTCCAGCCACTGCATTTTGTATGGGGCTCTCTGGTATATATGCAACCGTGGAAGGTACTTTAAGTTTATCTTCGCTATTAGCACTAATTTGTACGCCATCAAGAATAATTTCCCCTTGATGAGGTACTAAAATACCAGCCAGTGCTGCTGCCAAAACCTGTTGTCCATTGCCCATTACACCAGCTACACCCAGTACTTCTCCTGGATATAATTCAAATTCAATATTGTGTATGTTGCCGGCAGCACTGGCTACACTTAAATCTTTTACCCAGAGTTTTGTTACTGAATTCTGGGGTGGAGACGATCTGTGCGCAAACAATTCAGCTTCTTCACCAACCATCGCCTGTACCAATTGTGTATCGTTCACTTCGTCACTAAGCCAGTCACCAACTAAGGTTCCTTTACGCATGACCACAATGCGATCAGCACAGGCGCGTACGTCTGCCATTTTATGCGTGATAAGAACCACAGCTTTTCCTGCATTTCGGCACTGATTCACAAAAGCATATAGACGCGTCACTTCCTGTGGTGTTAACACAGCGGTTGGTTCATCGAGGATAACTAGATTTGCATCCAGTGCCATGATTTTTGCCAGCTCGACAATCTGTTGTTCACCAACCGAGAGGTCACGAATTTTTTTTTGCGGATCGAGTTCAGGTGCAATACTATGCAGGCTCTCAAGCACCCGTTCATGTAACTTTTTGTTGCGCCATAACCACCAGGGTGTGTCTGGTAAGGCTAACAATAAGTTTTCAATGACACTAAGCGCTGGTATAAGATTGAATTGCTGAAACAGCATGCCGATTCCGACATGCAGCGCCCGCTCTGGAGAATGATTCTCCAATACTCTATCATCAACCAGTATCTCTCCAGAATCTGGTTGATAAAATCCATAGAGTAGCTTCATTAAAGTACTCTTTCCGGCACCGTTTTCACCTAACAGCGCAAGTACCTGCCCATTATGAATTTCTAAAGACACATTGTTAGCAGCAACTACAGAACCAAAATTTTTTTCAATACCGCGCAGAGAAAAACTATTAAACATGCTAATCTTCAAGCATGAATATCGCGTCAACTTCAACGCTTGCGCAGCGTGGTAGCGATGCAACACCTACAGCAGTGCGAGCATGATGTCCTCGTTCACCGAACAACTCAAATAGCAGGTCGGAAGTGCCATCGATAACTTTTGGTACTGAATCAAACTGCGGATCGCAATTAACAAAACCACCGATTCGCACACAGTGACTAATCTTATCGAGATCATTATCACAGGCCAAACGCAACGCAGCAATCAGATTCAGACCGCAGACGCGAGCGGCTGAATACGCCGTATCAAAGTCAATGTCGATACCAACTTTCCCCTCACAGGACACAGTACCATTCCATTCACACACTTGTCCGGCAAGATAGATAATTTTATCGGCGCATCTATAAGGTAAAAAATTTGCAATCGGTACGGGGACATCGGGCAATATAACTTTGCTATCGATTAGATTTTTTTCAAAAGAAGGCTTGGGAGATGAAAACTGCATTCAATTTTTCTCCTCATTGAGAGCATTCAATAAGGCGCCAGAATTTGTGACAAAGCCATACAACAGTTTTACATTGTAAAGTACTGACTGAACACAATACTGCGGAGACGTCGTTGCCGTGCAGTCTTCCAGAAGAATAGTGTCATATCCGAGAAAGCTGGCGTCTTCAAGTGTGCTCATCACGCACTGGTCCATATTGACGCCAGCGATTAACAGGGTTTTAATATTCAGATTCCGCAGAATTGCGTCGGTTTCCGTATCCCAGAAAGCACTAAACCTATGTTTCGTTATTTGCACATCATTGTTACCGGGGTTGATTTCATCGACAACTTCTGCCCCCCAGCTGCCTTTATTCAAAACTTCAGAACGTGAGTTGGCAATGGGCTTTCCAAGGTCATGAGTCTGGTTATGAGGATTGTGTGCATGAAGCACCGAAGGACTAATGTTTAAAAGATCTTTTCGTACACCCCAGTTAACCCAGATAACCGGGATGAATTGTTCACGAAATGCAGTAATCAAATCCTGCAATGGTTCAATTGGTTTACGATTTGGACTAATATCGATCCCTAGCAAGTCCATCCACCCACCTTTCGTGCAAAAATCATTTTGCATATCAACGATGAGTAATGCTGTTTTGCTAGCATCAATATGAATTTGTTGCGGTTCAGCTTCGATAACTAGTTTGCGTAATGCCGCTGCGGGTCGTGTCATATCGACACAGTCATTTGCTACTTGCCAGGCTTGAGAATCCACCGCGCCATAGCGACGGAATTTTTTAGCTTTACCTTCAGTTTCTGCTGGATGTAATTTCGGGCCCATAATTTTCTCCCAAATTTCTTTGTTAATTCGCTGAACCAATAACACCCTTGACGAGGAAACTCATTGTCTCTATCTGTTCAGTTGTCATTGCTTTACCTTTTTTGGCAATGACCTTCCCACTTTGTGTGACTATCGGTCCAGTCCATATATTCTTTTTGCCTGAGAGAATATCCGCTTTACTCGAAAGCACTTTTTTAGCGACGGAGATGGGAACATTTTTACCAAATGGATCAAGTACAGCGCTACCGTCAGCAAGATTACCTCGAACATGAGATGGTTTCCATGTGCCATTTGCAATCTCTTTTTGCATCTTTAGCATCATCGGACCCCAGTTCCATGAAACACCTGTTAACCACGAATTTGGAGCGCGATCACTTACATCAACATCTTTACCAATGATATAAAAACCTCGCTTCTCTGCCACATTTGCGATTGTAATAGGAGAATCAACCTGCTCTGCGACAACATCTATACCCTGGTCGGCGAATGCATTTGCGGCTTCTGCTTCTTTTTTTGGTTCCCACCAGCCGCCAGTCCAGACAACGGTAGTTGTCGCATCGGGATTAACTGACTGCGCGCCCAGAGTAAACGCATTGATACTGCGTAGCAGCTGTGGAATCTGAAAAGCGCCGACAAAGCCAAGCTTGCCATCCTTACTGACTGAACCTGCAACCATACCCGCGAGATACATTCCATCATCACTGTCTGCCCAGTAAGTACCGACATTGGACGATGTTTTCATTCCGCCTGCATGGAGGATCGAAACATCAGGATGTTTCGCACCAACCTTAATTGCATAATCAAGATAGCCATAACTGGTAGCAAAGATAATTTTATGGCCAGCGTTTATCATTCGTTCCATAACTCTTTCTACTTCAGCGTTCTCCGGTACCGTTTCGAAAAATGTGGTTTTTATATTGTCTCCATTTTCCTCAAGATGCTTACGCCCTAAATCCATAGACATGTTGTAACCATAGTCCGCAGCAGCGCCCACATAAATATAACCAATTTTTGTTTCAGCCATAACAGAAGTTGACACAGAAAAAATAAATATGGATGCAAGAAGGTAAAGTGACAGCATTACTCGATGTTTCATTGATTTATCCTCATTTAGTGCTAAGTAAGTATTTATTTACTTATACATAAGACATGCCATCATTAAAGATTGAAAAAGAGCAATTTAAAAAACGTTGATTTCAATAAGTTAGAATTTATTTGGCAAAACAATAACTGGTCTGATGTGTTATGAAAGGCACTCTAATAGGGCGAGTAGATACATAGTGGTGCGATTTACTACTAAACGAATAATATTAAAAACTTAAGAATTTAACTTGGTACTTTTAAATATTCAATGAGCATACAGCGCGCTTGCTCACAATAATCTTTGCGCCACTCTTCGGACAATATATCTTTCTGAAACAATGTGCTTAATGTATAGGCATTGGAAAGATGAAAATAACTTAAGCTCACCATTGCTACATAAAGTTGTAATGGTTTTAGTCCTGGACGGAATAATCCTTTATCCATACCTCGCGTTAACAACTCACCAATAAGCTTAATGAGTGAAGATGAATGTTTTCGAATACGACGGGATTTTTTTAGATAACGTGCTTTCAGGATATTTTCTGCAGACATCAAATTAATGAGGTTAGGATGGGTTGCGAAATGATTCTGGATAAAATCAAACAACTTAAGCATACCTTCTAATGGCTCCTCACCATGGATATCCTGCTTAAGCTCTTCCTCACGCAACTCGCCAAGCACGTGTTCCAAAGTGGCAATATATAATTTTTCCTTACCACCAAAATAATGATAAATCATGCGCGTGTTTACGCCAGACTTTTTTGTTATGTTTTCAATTCGCGCACCAGTGTAGCCTTTAGCCGAGAACTCTGAAATAGCTGCTTTTAATATTGTTTGACGGGTTTCAACTGGATTTCGCTTGCTGGTCATATTTTACTCATTTAGTTTTCAAATACTGAATCCTACTATTTATGCCGCCCAATAATATATTGTTTAACGTTCTCTATCCAACCCTATCTGATAAAAGCTACGACGTCCGGAGTGAGTACATAAAAATATCTTCTCGATCGACAATTACAATATAAAGTTATAAACAGCTTAGATTAGCGATATAACTATCATATCTAAAATTATCAGTTTTGCTCCATATTTAAAATATTAGTAATTAATAAATGAAATTCTGCAGTAAAATAATCCGATGTATAAGGGTATGTAATGTTTCTATTTTTTACAAGAAGTGTTGTTTCCAAATAAATTAATAAAGGAAATTCAAATTTAATACTAGCCTGTGTGCTAGCAAAATATTAAACTAAATTATCTAGCCAAAACTATTCACAGAAAACAATTCATGAAAATTAAATCTGATCGAGGCGTTATCACCACCCCCCACCACCTGGCAAGTGCAGCAGGTTTGCGTATTCTTAATGAGGGAGGTACAGCAATCGACGCGATGCTCGCAGCAGGTGCGACTTTGGCGGTAGTGTATCCACACATGACAGGCATCGGTGGTGATGCGATATGGATGATCCATTCGGGAGATCAGGATAATCAAACATCGAACGAACAAGTTCGATGTATCATGGGAATTGGTCAGTCCGGTCAAAAATTACCAAGCGGTGATACTATCCATTTACGTGGACCCACCGCAGTTGCTACTACAGCAGGAGCGATGGCCAGCTGGCAGAACGCTCATCAGATTAGTACTGAGCAATGGAAATCCCAGCTAGATTGGCCTGAATTGTTGGCTGATGCCATTCATTGGGCTGAGCAAGGCGTTCCAATCTCAAAATCACAAGCCTTCTGGCAAAAACAACGTGCAAAACTAATTGCTGATTTACCGGATTTAACACTGCTAGCGACCCACGCTGACTCAAACGCCTTTTTACAGGCAGGTGAAATATTGAAACAACCGCGTCTCGCTGCTACTTTACGAACGCTAGCAAGCAATGGCGTGATGGACTTTTATCAGGGAGGGATTGCGCAGGCTTTGGCAGAAGGTTTTGCAAACATCGAATGTGGGTTAACCTTGACTGACTTGATGGCAACCCGTGCTCCTATAGTGAAACCATTGTCGATTCGATATCGCGATGGCCATTTTTATAATTTTCCGCCACCTACTCAGGGCCTTTATACTTTACAGGCAATGCTTGCCCTACAGTCCTTTTCTATTGCCGAAATGGAAAATGGTTCGGCGGACTATTTTCATGCCCTGGTGGAGTCAATCAAACCCGCATTGCAACGACGTAACCGTGAGTTGCATGACCCGTTACCTGAAGGTTGGGATTTTGAATCGAGTTTAACTACCGATGCAGGCCGACAATATGCCGCAGCAATTAATCCAAAGCAAGCTACAGACTGGGTCGATCCTGGCAGGCCTGCAGACACCGTATGGCTTTCGGCCACCGATGCAGAAGGTCGCACAGCGTGTTTAATGCAAAGTCTTTTTCATGATTTCGGTTCGGGTTGCATGATCGGTGATACTGGTGTGCTCTGGCAAAATCGTGCGGCAAGTTTTCAACAAAATCCCGCGCATCCCAATCACTGGGCACCCGGTAAACGACCGGCTCATACACTTAATCCTTCATGCTATTTAGCTGATGATGGTCAGCGATATTTCTTTGGCACTCAAGGCGGTGATGGCCAACCTCAAACCCAATTGGTCATTGCAACTCAGCTAATTGATTTTAAGCAGGAATTGGATCAGGCATTACTTGCACCCCGTTTTTTACAAGGACGTAGTTTTTTCGACAGTACTGACAATCTAAAGCTAGAAGAAAATATAGCATTCGATGTACGTACCGAACTAACAAACCGAGGCCATCAAGTGGAAACCATTCCAGCATTGAGTCCATTTACTGGCCAGGCTGGCGTGATCTCCATTAGTCCAAAAGGAAAACGGTGTGCCATGCATGATCCACGTGGTGAAGGAAATGCCCTGTGTCAGTCGAAGCTTTAAGCTAATCAAATACAATTAGAAATAAGGTAATTTAGTGCTATTCATTCTTGGCTATTTAATATTAGGCGCCTTTGCCGGTTTAATGGGTGGCATGTTGGGTATTGGTGGTGGCGTGATTATCGTTCCAGCATTAATCATCCTGTTTACCTGGCAACACTTTCCACCAGAATTGGTGCCTATATTGGCAGTGGCCAGTTCGTTGGGTAGTATTATTGTAACTTCCTTTTCTGCTATGCAGGCTCAGCGTAAACGTAATGCTGTCGATTGGGCTCTGTTCCGCCAATGGGGTGTGTTAGTGGTAACAGGGGGATTTTTTAGTGGTTTTATCGCAGAATATTTACCAGCACTCGTCCTTAAACAGTGCATCGCCATTTTCCTGATTATTGTAGCGTTAATTATGTTAAGTCAGTGGATTCCAAAACCCGATCGACAATTGCCAGGCAAGTTGCGCACTGCTGCGTTGGGTTTATTAAGTGGAGTGGTATCTGCTTTGGCTGGGATTGGTGGTGGCAATATCATTGTTCCTTTGCTTGTATATTTTAATATACCGATTCAGCGTGCGGCTGCTACAGCAAGTGCACTGGGATTGCCAATCGCTACGGTAGGTACCCTCGGCTATGTTCTGGCAGGCTGGAAGGAATCGGGCGCACCTGACTTTACTCTGGGATATGTTTATCTACCTGCGACGTTTTGTATCGCGTTGATGAGCTTTTTCTCAGCCCCTTTAGGCGTCTCCATTGCCCACAGATTACCTGCTGCGACATTGAAACGAGTGTTTGGCGGCATTTTACTGATCGTAGCCGGTCGTATGCTTTGGACCAGTTTTGCTTAAATAGCCTGTGTATTTTAATAATTGTTAACAATGTATTGTGTTTTAATGCGTGCGTGGCCCACTCTATCAGCGGTAATGCACATGAAAAAACACATACTCAAGTTATCGCCCCAAAATAAAGCATAAAAAACAATAATAGTGTTTTATGTTTATAGAAAAACCCTATATTTAAAGCGTCTAGCCCGCATTTCTCACAGGATCGCGAAATAATCGCGCAGAGATTTGATCTCACAAGGAATTTTCTGAGCGAGCGGAATACGGCCTGTATTTCCGAAGGAAGAAAATTCCTTGTGGGATCAAAGATCAAATGAGAATCCGCGAATCCTGTGAGAAATGCGGGCTAGGTATCATCGAGTAAAGAATATATTTGGTACATATTCTGCTGCACATACTATTTGTCTGCAATTATAAATAGCACCTACCTTAGTAAAGGATTGTCTTCGTGACTGACTTAGGCGTGAGTTTAATGCCGGTTGATGGTAAAACTCCCTCTCATCAAACAAGCGGTAGTCTAACTGGCTTGCATTTTGGTGTGAAAGATTTAATTGACGTCGAGGGATGGCGCACCGGTGGTGGTAATCCTCATTGGTTATCGAATGCTAAACCAGCCTCAATGCACGCCCTATGTGTGAAAACATTGCTGGAAGCGGGTGCTGAGTTTAAAGGTAAAACTCTGACGGATGAATTGGCTTTTAGTCTAGAAGGTCAGAATCATCACTATGGTACACCGCTGAATCCCTTGTGGCCAGATTGCTTACCTGGTGGTTCATCAAGTGGATCTGCTTCTGCTGTTGCACAAAAGCAAGTCGATTTCGCATTAGGCACAGATACAGGTGGTTCTATTCGCGTACCAGCAGCGTGGTGTGGGTTGTTTGGTTTGCGGCCGACTCATAATGCAGTATCGTTAGCTGGTGTCATTCCTTTTGCACCGAGTTACGATTGTGTGGGTTGGCTTGCACAAAGTCTTGAAACACTTGCTGCGGTGAGCGAAACATTATTGCCAATGAAAGTGAACAACACGCCTCTCACGCAGTTTTATTTTGTCGAGGATGCCTTTGCTTTAACAGATCCGGTTATACAAGCCGCATTAACTAACCAGGCAAAAACCTTTTGCGTAGCTGATCCGATTAGCGTTTTTGATGGTCAACAACAGGCCTGGTTAGATAGTTATATAAAGATTCAAGGATACGAGATCTGGCAGCATCTCGGTGTTAAGATTCAAGCTGGCAATATTAAATTTGGGCCTGCCATTGGATCGCGTTTCGCACAATGCGCTTCAATAACAAAACAAGATTATGAACTGGCTTCTCAGTTTCGTGAGCAGAAACGTAAACAATTAGAGAAATTAATTACTCATGATGGAATATTAGTGTTGCCTACCACGACCTGTTTGCCTCTTTCAAAAACGTCATCTACTCAAGTGATAGCAGAATTTTATAACAAAGCACTATGCCTAAATGCAATTTCTGGGCATGCCGGGCTGCCACAATTAACCGTGCCAGTCCTCGCGCCTTATACTGATATGTTAGTATTATCAGGCCCGGTGAGTCTGTCTTTTATCGCAGCAAAAAATAATGATTTGTCATTAATACATGCGGTGAAACAGCTGTTACAAAGCGGAAAGATTAATTGCTATGCAGTCTAATTCGCATATTAAATTTTTTGAACATATTTTGTATTTGTTGATATAAATTAGATTATTAAAACCTTTTAATTATTTTATTATAAAAGCCTAACAAAAAATTAAGGAGCCTCTTATGACTTTTAATCCCAAATTTCGTCCGGCACCGGCAGCGGAGGGTTTACACACTCTAGGTGCTTCTCACGGTCATTATTGGAAATTGAATAAAAACACTGTTGATATGACGGTAGATCCTCAACCACCGCGTGCAATCACATTCAATGCTGAACCTCAAACAGTGGTCTGTGATTTAAATCAAACGGCACTCATGATTATCGATATGCAAAATGATTTTTGTGCTGAAGGTGGCTGGGTAGATGCAATTGGTGGTGACTACCGACCAGACAGAGAGCCAATTGGACCATTGCAAAAATTAATACCGCAATTGCGCGAACAAGACGTTCCTATAATTTGGGTTAACTGGGGCAACCGACCTGATTTAATGAACATGCCACCAAACCAGTTACATTTGTATGCCCAAGATGGCGAAATGCTTGGTTTAGGTGATCCACTGCCCGCTAACGGTGCTAAGGTACTAGAGAAAGATTCCTGGGCAGCTGCTGTGGTTGATGAATTAGTCATTGAGCCGACGGATATCTGCGTTGATAAACACCGTATTAGTGGTTTTTGGGATACCCCTCTGGATAGTATTTTACGTAATTTGAATATACGCACAATTTTATTTGCCGGAGTAAATACCGATCAGTGCGTATTATGTAGTTTGCAAGATGCAAACTTTTTGGGGTATGGCTGTGTTTTACTCGAGGATTGTTGCGCCACTTCATCGCCACAGTTTTGCACTGATGCAGCTTTGTGGAATGTGAAGAATTGTTTTGGTTTTGTCAGTACTTCAGATCAAATCTCTGAAGCACTGACGACACAAAAGCCATAATATTACAAAAGTGCTCGCGTTTTTATTAATGGCGATAATATGGCAGCGTTAACGCTACGGGTTGTTGTACTTTACCGACCAGGCCAGCTACGGCAATCAATGCTAAAATATAGGGTAGCATGAGTAACCAGGCAGTGGGTACATCAATTCCCCAACCCGGCAACTGAAATTGGAGTGCTGCTGCTGCGCCAAATAGTAAACAGGCTGCTAGTGTTTTCCATACACGCCAATTGCCAAAAATTACCGCTGCTAGCGCTAAATAACCAATACCGTTTGTCATATTTTCGGTAAAGGTATGAATATCGCCGACTGATAACAATCCGCCAGATAAACCTGCCATAGCACCCGTAAATAAAACTGCACCGTATCGCACTTTATATACTGGTAACCCAACCTGGTCAGCAGCCTGCGGGTTTTCACCCATTGCTCGTATGGTTAAACCCAGGGCTGTACGATTAATGACGAACCAGATTACTGCAACTAACACAATAGCCAGATACACTAGCACTGTATGATTAAAAAATGCTGGCCCGAAAAATGGCAAATCACTTAACCAGGGAATATGTAATTTTTCAAAACCTGGCAGTGATTCACGATTTAAAGCACCAAAAATTTCACGAGAAGCAAGTGTTGTGATACCAATGGCGACGAGATTAAACCCGATTCCTACCACAAGTTGATCAGCGCGTAGAGTCACTGACAAAAATGCTTGAAACAATGCGAAAGGAATAACAGTCAACACACCAAACATGATTCCCAGGGTGGGTGATCCAGTGAAATGCACACCAAGTATTGAAAAGAAGGCGCCAAGTAACATCATCCCTTCGAGACTTAAATTCAATACGCCTGCACGCTCGCTTACCAATTCACCAGATGCTGCCAGTGCTAATGGGATCGCCAGTCGAATCGCAGCAGCGATAAATAGAGCTATCTGTTCTTCCATTGTTTTACCTATTAATATTTTTTAGCAAAATGAGCGGCTCCTGCAATAAAAATCACAACTAATCCTTGAATAATAAATACAACTGCTGAGGGCACGCCAGATGTCATCTCCATACTCATGCCGCCTGAGCGTAAAAATCCAAAAAATAAAGCTGCGCACAATACACCTGGAATCGAGCCACGGGCGAGGAGACCCGCGACCAAACCATCAAAGCCATATCCTGAGGTAAAGCCAGTGGTTAGATACCACTGCTCACCAATAATCATCATGGCACCAGCGAGACCTGCAAATCCGCCGGACACAGACATTGCCAGAAAAATTTCACGATTTGCATTAATACCAGCACGACGTGATGCTGTTGCGTTTAAACCAATTGCTCGTAAACGCATCCCCAAAGTTGTTTTATTTAATAATAGCCACACCACTAGCGCTAATGCGGCAGCAATTAATAACCCAATATGTAAAGGTGAAGATTCATCACCTGTTAAATACGGTAAGGTGGTGCTTTCAGGAATTTCTGCTGATTCGGGAAGCGTTGATGAACCTGTTCGTGGCTTTCGTAACAGCGCTTCTGATTGCACGCTCCAATAAACTAGTAGCAAACCAACAAAGACTAATAGCAAAGTGCTAATTACTTCATTTGTACCACGGCGTATTTTTAAGCCAGCGGCTATACCGCTCCAACAGGCTCCAGCTAGGGCGCCGACTAACAAGGGTAAAACCCAGGACAAACCCAGCGGCAGATCAGCCACACCCCCATAGAGCGCCACTGCTGCGGCAAAGATCCCACCAAGCGCTAATTGCCCTTCCCCTCCAACATTAACTAGATTTGCTCGGTTAGCAAAAATGAAACCCATGCCAACCAAAGCAAAAATGACAGCACGGTTTAGTGATGCCCCAATGGCATAGCTGGAGCCAAACATACCATCGGCAAATGCGACAAGGGCGCCGCTAAAATCATCCGTAGAAAAATATATTAGCAACAACCCAACTAACATAGCAGTCATTACTGCGGCAAGAGATATTGCAAGAGAATGGAAATGGCTGAGTAGTGAGATCACTTTTTTCATGTTGCCAAACCAGACCCCGCCATCCAGGCCCCTATTTGCTTTCGGTTTTCGGGAAGTGCGGGCAAAGTACCCGCAATGCGGCCGCGATAAATCACTGCAATTTTGTCGCACACTGCGATCAGGTCATCTAATTCACTGGAGATCAGTAATACTGCTACACCTTTTTTAGAGGCTTCTACAATATTTTCATACACTGCTGATACTGCACCAATATCTAAACCGCGTGTGGGTTGAGCAGCTAGTAGGAAATGTAATGGATTAAGTGAGAGTTCTCGTGCTAAAACGGCTTTTTGTTGATTACCACCGGATAGATTTCCAAACAAAGTATCTTCAGAGGGAGAACGGATATCAAATTGTTTAATAAACTTTTGCGCTGTTTCCCTCATGGCTCTACGATTAAGCCACCCAAATTTTTGATAACGTTTTAAATCCGCTAATATTAAATTTTCTGTTAGGGTTAGGGCTTTTATACAGGCAACAGCGTGTCGATCCTCTGGTACAATTCCGACACCAGCTGAAGTAATTTGCGCAGGTGTCGCATCTGTTAAGTCTTTATCTTGCAGATAGACACTTCCAGCGTTAGGTTTAGCAAGCCCCGCTAAAATTGCGCCTAACTCACTTTGCCCATTGCCCTCAACACCTGCTAAACCAATAATTTCCCCAGCATTGACCATTAAGGTTACTTCGTTTAATTTTTGATTGCCTTGGGAATCTCGATAACTAACACCATCAATAATCATGGCTTGTTTAGGTGAGCCCGTTTTCAATGCCTTGTGTTCGTTCTCTCCAGCTGTAAAACGGCTGAGGTCCAAATTCTCAGGGTTCATATCACTGCCAATCATAGCGTTAACCATGGCATTCATTTGGTCTGCAGCAAAAGGCTGATGCATTACGTTTTTACCTTCTCGCAATACAGTTACCTCATCCGCAACACGGGCGATTTCGGGCAGCTTGTGGGTGACTAAAATCACTGCACGTCCTTCAGCAACAATTTGTTCGCAAGTACTTAATAGCGCGTCAATTTCATCCGGCAACAATACAGCGGTGGGTTCATCTAAAATGACAATATTGGGTTCACGCAATAAACACTTCAAAATTTCAACACGTTGTTGTTGGCCTACTGATAAATCACCGACCAATTTCCATGGATCTAGTTGTAAGCCATAACGTTTGGATACTTCTAAAAGTTTTTGTGCAAATTCCAATGGCTTCAGTAGGCCCTTGACACTACCAAGCATCAAGTTTTCACACACACTCATACTTGGGATTAAACTGAAATGTTGATGAACCATTGCTATGCCGGCGTTTAATGCATCGGCTGGTGATTGGGGTTGAAATAGTTTTCCAGCTAAAGTTAAATTACCGCTGCTAGGCAATTCCTCACCAAATATGATTTTACAAAGTGTAGACTTACCTGCACCATTTTCACCTAACAAACAGTGTGTGCGACCAGCAAAAACCTGAAAATCAATTTCACTTAAAGCGCTGAATGCACCATATTTTTTACTCACTTGATTAAGGCAGAGAAGTGGTGTATCCGCGACTTTGTCTTCTAGAATAGGCACTATTAGACCCTTTGTCGTTCGAAAAGATGTCTCGAATTGGGTTAGTAGCGTCCCTGCTACCAAGTTATAATTTGACCTTAGCTATCTAACGTTTTAATTTTTCCTGTCAAAATGTCATGTTCAATTTTCAGAATCTTCGCCCGAATTTCACTTGGTACTTCGCCACAAATAACTAAATCTGATGCACTTCGACCCATTAGCAATCCAAATGGTTTTTGTTCGGGTTTCCAGGTGCCTGCAACCAACTGATCAATAGCGTATTCTACCTGGTAACCGACTCCGGTAATACTGTAGGCAATATATAAAGGATCAGATCCGCAGTAATTACTATAGCTTCCAATCATTTTAGTGTTTTTTTCAATTGCAGCTTGCTCCATACCACGAACACCTAAATTTAGGATGTGATAATGTACATCTGCACCCTGATTAATAGCTGCAATCGTTGCTTCTTTTGCTTTTACAACATCATCAAAATCACCGGTATAAGCTTCTATGTATTTGATATCGGGTTTTACATATTTAGCTCCATTGCCAAATTCTTTGCCTGCGTTAACTATGGCAGGGATTTCCATACCACCTACATAGGACACAGCACCAGTTTTGCTTAACATCGCTGCTGCAGCGCCGGCAACAAATGCAATTTCTGCCTGCCGTACATCATACTGAGCAACGTTTTTTCGAGGATCATCATTAGAACCACCTATCACAGCAAATTTAACTTTGCGGAATTTTTTTGCAACTTTCATCACTGATGCTTGAGTTTGTCCACCCACGCCAATGACCAATTCATTTTTACTGGCAAGTGTGACTAAGGCTTGCTCCATATCACCGAAACTAACATTTTCAATATAAGTCACTTTAACTTTATCACCGTGACGCGCTTCGGCTTTCTTCATTCCATTATAACCAGACTCCATCCAGCCATGATCTGTTTTAGAACCCGGAATTAACACGCCTATCTTCATAGGAGCAGCATAAGCACTTAAAGCAAACATACTCACAAATAGTATTACTGAGATTAATATGGCGCGTCTTGATATTAAATTTATTGCAATTTTCATTTTTGACTCCCAAAAGATTGAATATTTCCCAAAGGGTTGGCATTTGTATACAACTAAGGCTTTACGTTTTTTTTAGCATTATGATCTAATAAGTAGTCACTTTCTGCACATGCTTCTGCTTAAACGTTAATGTTGTATTTCTCGTTGTATACAACTATTAGATCTATGCAGCATATACAATGCCAATTGAACTTAAGTTTATAAATCACATATAAACGATTGAATTATAGGAGTAAACTTCTAGTGTACTTAATTTCCAATAACGGTTTTCAAGATATGGTTTTGCACTGCCTGTGAGCAAAATATTTTTTAATGCTTTCTATTATGTCGAGTAGAGACGCACTAGTTAGTCACTACAAGATTTTGTTAGTCAGTACCGCCTGTTAAAATCTAGACTCGCTTAAGGCATCCATTACATACCCAATATCTAGTGAAATAATTCGTTGAGTAATCGAGCACTCGATTTGCTACTTTTCTCATTCGCCTTAAATTTTTCCAATCAACCGAGCTCGGTTTCAATAAAATCATTGAGTATTGGCACTGCAGGTGATAATTCCATTTCCTTGGCAGATTTTTTCTTTTCCAATAATTCATCAATGGCGTTCAATAAAGCTTGATCTTGGGTTAGCGTTAACAAACGATGAAACTCGATAGGCGCAGGTGTTTTATATTCTTCCAACCATTTGATTGACAAAAGTGGCCTTAGAACATAGAAATACTTTTTTAACGGCACAAGATCAGAACGCAAAATATCCCCAATAATTTGTTTTCGCCATAGACCGATAATGATAAATTCCCTTGTCAGTGCTATATATCCGTAGCGTTATGAAATTAGGTGTTAATGTGCATTATTTTAGTTTCACAACAAGGCAAAATGACGCGTAATAGCTGGACTATTGCAAGGAATTTTAACGCAGTTGTGGAATTCAAATGGTGTGCAGTAAGACCTAATTTTATAACGCTACGGATATATACTTCAGGGAGAAGATCAACAACCTTTTGTCGAAAAATGCCTTTTTCAATGTAGCTGATAGGAGACTGGATCCATTCAACAAAGGCAGGATTAGATTTAGAGAATAGCCGTAATGACTTCCTAACGTCCCACCCATATCATCAGGAAAAGAGGGTCCTTGTATTGGAGCAGTATTGGGTGGATTATGTATTTATACAATATACTTGATCACTTTATTCTTATTAGCAATTCAGTTTAAATTTGTAATATTCACGGCATGATTACAATCAATCTATGCCGTATCGACCTCAATCTTTTAAAAAATAAATGTCGCCCCAATTTTACCTTAGCAATTAACGGAAAACCGTTATCATAAAAATCGGAGTTATTAACTGCTTGCGGTAAATGGCTCTTTAATTTTGCTTTCACTGTTGCACTTGTTAAACTTGTTAGTCCTATAATTGAAGTCAGCATATAGTGAGTAATTTTAATTCTTCGCTTTTTTTTCATAATTCATCCTTGGTACACAGTTATCTAAATCAAAAAGTTTTAAAAAAACGGAAACTCCAGAATTTTGGAGCTTCCGCAATGAGTCACATAACGTCTTCGATATCAAACTGTAATTGAAAATGAATATCAGGCCCGCCGGATGACTTGGTCAAGGATGGTGACCCTCCATATATGCGATGATCAGAGTGATATACAATGACCAGATTGTCCACCACCTCAAAAATATTGAAAGGTAACTTTCGTTCCATGCGAGCTTTACCCTCATCGTCAGTAACAAAAATATTCGGGATACCACCCCATGGTCCTGGTGGGCCACCGGCCTGATTAAACTGCCAAACACCATATAGACTATTGGGTAACAGTCCTTTAATTTTCATTTTTACTTTAGAAGTGCCATCGTCACACACTCTGATTTTTAACTTTGAATCCCCGCCTTTAATCCAGTCACCCATGGTGATGGGATTTGGTGTACCTGGATATACCAAACCTCGCGTTGTGTTCTCAGCCGAAATGGATTCATCGATAACAACAGGATTCTGATGATCTGTGATATATAAGGTGGGTACTTGGCGTAAGGGTACTGGTGATCCTTCCAATGGAATATTGTAAAGAACCTTATGCATTTTAGTTTCACCGGGAACCGGCGAATAAAACACACCATCTTGTTGAACATAAAGTGATTCAAACACACGTCCATCCAGTGTTGTTAAAGTACCCCACATGGGTTGGGCGTGAATCGATTTATTGACATTACATTTTGCAAATGCCGGACTGATAATAGCGGGCAATAAACTTACTGTTAGCGCGAAAATTAAATGCTTTTTCATGGTAAAGCCTCCCTTGATATAATGCTACGTGATTTAATGAGGCTTCAAGCTTAGTTGTGTGTCTTTTCCAAACCCTTGAAATTGCCTTACAAAAGGCTTACGTTTCAAAAATTATTTTTTTATTTTTAAATTTCAATACGTTATTATTGAGAGATGTTGTTTTAAATAATAAGCAGCGCACTTAAAAATGATTCAAAGAGTGATTAGGCGCTGATTTTTTAACATTTGTGTGGAAAAATAAGAATAATCACTGCCGCATGAAAGGATATGAACGTGGCCAAACGATATGCAATTCCAACAAAAATTATTAAACCAAAAACCGCCAAGATCATTCAGCGACCACGGTTGCTAAATGTTATTGATGACTGCCGTAGCGAGTCAAAAATAATCTGGCTAGCAGCACCGGGTGGATCGGGTAAAACAACCTTAGTAAGTAGTTATATTGAAAAATACGATATTGCGCATTGCTGGTATCAGATTGATGAAGACGACCGTGATTTAGCCACATTTTTTCACTATTTAGGGCTTGCCGCAAAAGCCGCTGCTCCGCAAAGAAAAAAAGCCTCGCCAAAATTCACCCCTGAATTTGAATTAGGTGTTCCGGCATTTACCCGCCAATTTTTCACTGATCTTTCGTCAAAGTTAAATGGGAAGGGAGTAATTGTTTTTGACAATTATCAACTGCTGCCAAACAGTAATCAATTAACTTCGTTATTACCTTGCATTGCCGAAGCCATTCTCCCCGAAGTCACGCTATTAATTATTAGTCGCTATCTACCGCCCGATTCATTAATTCCATTGCAAGTCAAACGACAACTGAAAATTATTAATGCAAAACAAGTACGTTTTGAAGAAGATGAGTGGCTAAATGCAAGCAAACTTTTTGGGAAAGCATTTTCGCCTCAACAACTTCAGTGGTTACATGAAAAACTCGATGGTTGGGTTACAGGATTAATCCTATTGCCAGAATCAGCAACGCTTGATGATCAAAAAAGTGTGGCCGGGTTGGGGATTGAAGTCTTAGACAATTATATTGTGGATCAATTTATATCATCACTAGACAGTGAAAGTATTGAGCTGCTTTTGCAAACGTGCTACTTACCTCACATTACCGGCAAATCAGCGAAAAAAATCAGTGGTATCACTCAGGCCAAAGAATTACTCACCAAACTTGCTGAAAAAAATCTTTTTGTGCTGCGCCAGGGTAATATGGGATATACCATTCATCCTTTAATACTAGAATACTTGCAAAACCGTGTTAAAGACACTTATTCAAGCGAACAATTGAACCAACTACGATTGCTATCGGCAAAAGTCCTGATAACCGAAGGCAACTATGAGCCAGCCGCTGATTTGTTGTGTGACTTGCAGGAGTGGTCACTGTTGAGTGAACTTATTATACAAAAAGCCAGTGAATTGTTTGAAAGCGGTCGAACGCAATCTTTGCAACGTTACATCAATGCACTACCGGAAACATTTTCAAGTGATCAAGCATGGATTTATTTTTGGAAAGGAAAACTTGCGACTTATCGTAGTGTTTTAGACGCGTTTAATTATTTTGAACTAGCGTACCAGAAGTTCTTGGTTTCCTCAGATGTAAAAGGGCTTTACTTAAGCTGGTATTCCGCCGTTTCGTTGATATGTGGCACATTGCATGGAGGTAAATTACTTTCATCATGGCTTGATCGCTATGATGAACTAAGTAAGCATTTTCCAAAACCACCAAAAGAACTAGACAATGGTGTAATCGATTCTATTTTATTACATGGTAATTATTTTTGTGGACGCAACCCCGAAATAAGAAAACACCTACATCAACGCCTTGCGCGCCACTTAAGTTCCACAAAAAGATCCGCTTTACGCTTACAAATGATGGGAATTTTTGCCATGGTAACAATTTCCAGCGGCATAAAACCCGAAGATAAAATAATTCTGGACCAATTTGAAATATCTCAAGCCGATCTTGAGGAAGATCCGATATCATGTTTGAGCGCGACGATTTACTTTTCAGTTTATTTATGGGGATTAAATGATTATCAAAAACAACTTGATTTGTTATTTCGCGCCATGGAAATCGCGCAAAAGAACGGTATACGCGTATTTGACAGTCATTTGTTAACACATGTTGTAATTGCCGCTTTAGGCTTAAATAAACTTGAACTTGCGAAAGAGTATTTGAATAAATTAAAAATTCTTGTATCAGACAATAATCAAGTTTTTGACTCGCTTTACTCTACCTGTTTAATACTTGCTGCCACATCGCACATAGAATTTGACAATGGCATTGAAGAAATTATACCTAAATATATTCACAATATCGAAAGCACACATATAGCGCCATTTATTATTCATCATAAATTACTTTACCTATATTATCTGTGCAATCGACGCTTGCTTGAACCTGCCATGGCCTTGCATGACGATTTAATGGAATTTTGTGGGCGCGTTTCATTCTCAGGATTATTAACACGTTTTTATTTTATCTACGCAAAGATTTTTTTCGAAAACAATTCCATTGCGCAATCAACAGACTATCTTAAAAAAGCTTTTTCCATAGCACGAGAAAACCGGGTTATAGCCAGTTGTCACTGGCCACCGGAATTAATGTCCTGGGCATGTGAGCGTGCACTACAAATAGAAATTGAAACAAGCTATGTTATACAATTCATTGATGAAAATATTGACAAACTTCCCCAGCAAAATTCCTACAATCAACAGTGGCCTCACCCGTTTCGTTTGTATACCTTTGCTCGGTTTGAAATAACTGACAAAAATGGCATCTCAATCCTAAACCAACGAGCGAGCAAATCGCTTTCATTATTAAAAGTATTGTCATTATCCGAGGGAAATAAAATGAGTAGCGCTACGCTACGTGAAATGCTCTATGCTGATATTGATCCCAAAAAAGTGTCACAATTAGTGGATACCCAAGTCCACCGTTTGCGCAAACAATTGAACAATGAAAACAGCATTGTCCGAGATGGCGAACAGTTAGCTCTGAATTTGAAATATTTCTGGATTGACACACTTGAGTTTGAAAACTTGAATAAAATATCTGTTAATGAAAATAATGCACTGGAGTTGGTTACTCGGTTACTACAACTTTATAAAGGTGAGTATCTACCCGGTGAGGATAATTTAGAGATTATTAGTCGTCGTGAATATTTTCGCAATGTATTCTTATCGATTTTTCTAAAATGTACTGAGCTTTTAAAGAAATCTCCAGATACCGTAGAAGGCCTTTGCCAAGATGCGTTGAGAGTTGAACCGTTATCTGAACCAATATTTCGCCGTCTAATTGTAACTTATATGTCACAGGGCAACCGCGACATGGCGGAAATTACCCTGGATCGATGTCGGACTTTAATTAATCGCTACTATGATAATGACGTATCTTCCACAACAGCGGCATTACTTGAAAACAATTAATATCAAGATCCCTATGACCACTACATTTCTAGCTGCGGTCATTTACAATTAAATACTTAACGACGTTCAATCAACTTAGTTCTCCTTCAATTCTCATTAATTCAATAATGTTCCCATTGTGAATCCAGGTAAATATAGCTTGGAAAACGATCGAAATAAACGCAATTTTACCTTGCAATTACGGATAAACAATCCATAATTACAAGGATGATTAAACGAATGCAATATTCACAACTCGAGGAATTAATTCAACAATTTCCAGCAGTTGCGCTCCTTGGGCCACGCCAGGTAGGAAAAACTACCCTGGCGTTGGATCTTGCGGAACATTTACCGTCTATCTATCTCGATTTAGAAGATGAAACCGACAGGGCAAAATTACAGGAACCCAATTTGTATTTGGCTGACCATAGGGACAAATTGGTTATCATTGATGAAGTTCATCGTGCACCAGAATTGTTTCAATCATTACGCGGCCTGATCGATCGGCAACGACGCTCAGGTAAACGCACTGGCCAATATTTACTGTTGGGTTCTGCATCAATTGATTTGTTACGACAATCCAGTGAAAGTTTAGCCGGACGCATCGCTTATCTTGAACTAACTCCCATCAATATTTTGGAAATTGATCCAACGTTACACGATAACTTATGGGTACGTGGTGGATTCCCGGATAGTCTGTTAGCAAAAACTGAAAAGCAAAGTCTCACATGGCGACAACAATTTATACGCACTTATCTTGAGCGAGACATTCCCCAACTCGGTCCTCGCATTCCGGCAGAAACGTTGCGACGCTTCTGGACTATGCTGGCCCATCACCAGGGTGGAATTCATAATGCTGCAGCCATTGCACGTGGATTAGGTGTTGATGGGAAAACGGTAGCAAAATATCTGGATTTAATGGTGGACCTTCTATTGGTTCAGCGCTTATCACCCTGGCACAACAATGTGGGAAAACGCCTTGTCAAATCTCCAAAAGTGTATATTCGTGATAGTGGACTCGTGCATACATTACTGGGATTAAATAACAAAGAATCCATTTTGAGCCATACCATTGCAGGCGCAAGCTGGGAATGTTTTGTCATAGAGTCCATTTTGACAAATGCACCCGATGGCACACAAGCCAGTTTTTATCGAACTGGTGCTGGTGCCGAAATTGACTTGGTATTGCAGCTACCTTCCAACCAGATATTCGCAATTGAAGTCAAACGCAGCTTGACACCGAAAGTGGAAAAAGGATTTCATATTGCATGTAATGATATTTCCCCAACGGCTCAGTATATTGTCTATCCTGGCTCAGAACGCTACCCTATTTCCCAATCCACTGAAGTAATTAGTTTAACGGACTTAATTAATGAAATGCATTAATCGGATTTTCACTAAATGACAATGCTGCCTACATTATTTTAAGCTTATGCATTCCCATGGAGGACCGTGGACGAGAGAGAGTTTGTTTTACTAAGCACCCTCTTCTGGCGGTTTTTGTTTCTAGTTTATTACTTACTGTGTAATAATATTTTGATTCACTTGCAGATTTTAATTAGGATAGAAAATGAATAAAGGCTACTGGATACTACGTGTTGATGTTGAAAACTTGGAGCAGTTTCAGAAATACGCTGAGTTAGCATCACCAGCACTCAAAAATTATGATGCGAACTTTCTCGTTCGAGCGGGAAAGTCAGAGTGCGTTGAGGGTGAAACTAGACTGCGAAATACAGTCATTGAGTTTCCGTCCTATCAACAAGCGTTGGACTGCTGGAATTCACCAGAATATCAAAAAGCAATCGAAATTCGGAAATCAGCCACAACGGTAGATCTAGTAATAATCGAAGGCTACGATGGACCCCAGCCTAAATAGTCGATACCCGTTAATTTTTTTAAACATGACAAAAATCAATCTCAATAATCACAAAATTAAATCTGTGTGCCTCAGCATTGCCATTATTACGATTTGTATTTTCGTTACTTGGCTTGCGGGTGGAACACCATACCTATTAGAAACAATTGTTACAATTACACTACTGCTAATCTTAGCACCCTATATTTCACCAAATGTTGTTCTCTCAATGCATCAAGCCAAATTCGTTAGTACATCTCAAGCTAAAGTGATTCACGAATTGGTTCACCATTTATCACATCGAGCTAATCTTCGTCATAATCCAAAAATTCATTATATTCAATCATCCAATTATATTGCATTTACTGTTGGCAGTGGAAGAAATGCAGCGATTGCTTTAAGCGATGGATTGCTATTAAAGTTAAACAAACGTGAGTTGAATGCGGTTATAGCACACGAAGTTGCCCATATTAAAAATCAAGATTATCGTATTATGCTGATCGCAAATATGGCATCTGTTTCAGTTTTTGCAATTTCTTTATTAACACTGGTTGCTTACATTGTTAGTTTACCTTTAGTTATTTTCAATCAGACTTCGATGTCAATTATAACCCTTATTTTATTTCTCATCGCATCTTATGTGATCTTTCATTTACGTATTCAACAGTCACGTACTCGAGAACTGCTCGCCGATCATAACGCAGCTACGATTTGCGAAGATCCAAATGCATTAATATCTGCGCTTGAAAAATTGGAGCATTATCACTGGCGGTGGGTTGAAAAACTCTTTTTTGTGCGTAGCGAGAATCCAATACCGCTGCCGTTTCGTAGTCATCCAGAAAATGAAGAACGGATTCAATACTTGAAAGAAATAGCCAAAACGATTAAAAAACCGGGAACACATTTTGAATTTTCTCATTTTGGCTTAACTGTACCGAAACATTTACGAGAGATTCGAAGTTCTCTGTACCCATCATAGCGTTATATAATTCGGTGTTATTCTAATTTCACAACAAGGCAGAATGACGCGTAATAGCCGGACTATTTTAAGGAATTTTATCGCTATTGTGGAATTCAAATGGTGTTCAGTAAAACGCAATTTTGTAACGCTACGAGTATATATTGACGGGGAAGGCAGTACATTAAGGGACCAATCACATTTCATAATATCTATAATCCTAACAATTTTATACATCTTTTCCCCAGATTTTTTTATTCTCTTATTGGATACCTTTAAGTTTTTGCAATGGAGCAGTATTGGGTGGATTATGTAATTATACAATACACTTTACCACTATTGATTCAACTCGCTCGTGTAACCCATTACCTGCCTTCGATTATTCTCATTAACACTTTTCAATGCAGTTGTTTTATCTCCTAATTGCATATTATTAAGCATCATGAACACTCAAAATTATTTATCGTGAACATCCAATTCATACAATATTGAAACACTTGTGAGGGAAGAAAAGGTAAATCCCCTGCCCGGTGAGTGTTGTTTTTCAACCTTGGTAACCTTCCCCAACACATCCCCTTCAGGTAATCTGCCCTCAAATGTTGGCGTAAAATCCTGTGATACAACCACACCAGACAAACCCAAGTTTCTCTGCACCAAAACCAAACCAGCGACTTTTTTAAGGCCTCGGGGGGTCATTAGCATAGTAATCGTCCTTGAAAAAATAATTGGCGGCAATGCCAGAATGGGCGATTTTTTGATGGATAACATGGTTATTGTGTATAAGTAATGTAAGCTCCGTTAAAAATAATTGAGTTGATAAATAACGAAAAATCGATCTAAGATGATTGAATGGGTCTTTATTTTTCCCAGAATTTTCGATCTTTCCAGGGTGCGTTATTTCATTAATTGGTAAAGATTCAACACAAAAATTATTACTGCCGCTAACTTTTTTACATTTTTTTTCCTTGCCATTATTGCCACTTTTCTCCTTTTTTCATCACTTGTTTTTTCATCAATTACCTTTTCATCAACGTCATTTTTGTCATCAGATTTGTCTTCAAAATCCGTTTCACGCGTTTTACTAGCATTAAAATCTCAAACCGATTGTGATTAATTTGTTGCCATAAATGCTTCCAATATTCTGGGATAAGGTTTGTATTTCTGACTGAATTTGGCAATGGGATAGTCACCCAATAGACGAATGTAACCGATTAAATTGGGTATAGGATTGAAAACCCAGCATCCCACAACCCCCGCATTTTCGGCTTTGTCACAGCGGTTTTTCCAATGAGGGCGGTCGATTTAAAAAGGGTAATTCATCAATAATAATCCAGATTCGACGACACATTGTGTGGGTATAGACAATATGGCGGAGGTTACAATGTCCAACCACAGGGTGATTAATGGCTTTAAGGTATCCTCTTGATCGGGTCGAGAAGCAATAAAAATCCAACCATTACCTTGGTCTTCTTCTACCCAATTGCGAATTGAAAAAGGCTCACCGTTAATCATATTTTCTTGACCACTTTCCTCATTTAAAAACTTCTAACAACGAATATATACAGCCAATGTGGCCCGCACACTGAGCGCAGTTTTCTCCGCACCTTCCGCCAATAACGCCGCGCCTTCGGTGCCTTTGACCAACTCCGCTGCTTCAGTCAGATCAATGGTAAGTAAGTCTTTTAATAATCGTTTGGTGGAATAATCTTGTCGTTGTAACATTCTCATTGCCACGGTTGAGAACAATGTTCGGGCCGACAATACCCAAAACGGATCCCCAGATGATGAACCTGAACCGGCCTTTTCTTGTATCAAGCTCGCTGCAATGGTATCAAAATCCGGGGGTATTCTACCCTCTTGCCAGATGTTCCAGGCGGGACATCTGGCATCCAATGGATTCAAAATGACATCGTTTTCTGCCTCATAAAATGACTCAATAAACTCCCCGGCGGTACTGTAAACAATTGCCCTATCACCACGCTGTCGTATTTGTTTCAGTAAAGATTTAATGGCAATGGATTTACCGGAACCGGGGGAGCCGGTAATTAAAATATGTGAGGTTTCACTGTCTTTTACGATAGGGATATTGGCCAATGTCAGGTCACTGTGAAGGCCTGTTTTGCGCAAACATTTGCGTAAATCAGAGGCTAACAACCCGATTTCCACGCAACAAATCTTCCTCTCGTAAGCCACTACCGGTCTCATAGATGAAAACAATTACAAGATAAAACAAACCCAAAATGACCCCAAATCATAACAATATCCTTGATAACTACCCGTCGATTATCAAAAACCAGGGATTGAATAAAGGGATCCGCTAATAACAGATGGGCTTTAATCTGGAATACTTTGCCACTTTCCAGGGTGTAACTCATGACGGAATTAGGATCAAAGGCGTGCACCGATACCCACGCCATACCCCATTTAAGTAGAGCGCTACTTTCTCAAAATAGCTGGTGTTAAATAGGTAAAATCCGACCACAAAAAGCAAAAAGCACAGCAGAATAAAACCCCTCGATTATCAAATACCAGGGATTGAATAAAGGGATCCGCTAACAACAGATGGGCTTTAATCTGGAATACTTTGCCACTTTCCAGGGTGTAACTTCTGACGGAATTAGGGTCAAAGGCGTGCACCGATACCCACGCCATACCCCATTTAAGTAGAGCGCTACTTTCTCAAAATAGCTGGTGTTAAATAGGTAAAAGCCCACCACAAAAAGGAAAAAACACAGCAGAATAAAGCCGCCAAATTCCCCAAACACTTGCCCTATCATGCGCAAATAATGCAAGGTTGTTTGTCCACCACGGGTGAAATCACTGATGGAACTGGTGCGAAAGAAACTTACGTTTTGTCACCCACTTTGTCATCCAATGGGTTCAAATATTGAGAGTCAATCACCTTCGTAATTGTCTCAGCATCCACTCTCGCTTGGCTCAAAAGCGCCATATTAAATCCAAGAAAGGTCATTAATAAAAAATATTTCATGTGAAAATGTATATTAAACTTTTCTTCAAATAGAAAAAGTTAATAATATTTTTAATAAAACTACCAAATAGAGTGAACACGTTATTTTTCCCTATAATCAAACAGTTAATCTCTTGTCATACAAATGATGACACATGTGACAAACTTGGGTGTATACGTTTTTGTTTATTGAAAATAAGGAATTATCACATGCAACGTAGTTGCGTCGGGTGTGTGTTCTTATTAGGGTACCCGTTGAGCAACGCGAAATGGGGGATGGTGATTTTTTGTTTTTCACTTTTAAAACAATATTTGGAATTAAAAAAGCCAGCGCCAAAAAAGCGATAGCTCGCAAAGCGAGAGCAAATATATCCATTTTTGATAATAATCTGGGAATGAATTACAGTTAAAATGACACGATTAATTATTTTGAATTAGGATGAATCTTTGTGACTAATCTGTGACGTTTAAATTCCAATATTGGAAATACATTTGAACAGGATTTGGGAAAGATTTGGAAATAATTCGAGAAATATTTTGGAGAGATTTCGGAAAAAATTGAGAAATATTTGAATTAAACTGTGCATTTCCACGGAGGACCGTGGGAACGAGATAAAGCATTAAGATTAAAGGGGCGCTCTCGTATGTCCTATACTTCGCGACATTCGAACGTCCTAGTTCAACGTCCTGGACAAACGAAAACCGTTAGCGATGCTGCGGCTGAAGGGGAAGTACCTATTGCGATACGCCGAGCGCTGGAAGCTCGGATCGCTGCCCCAAGAACCACCGCGCAAAACCCGACGAGAACAATCTCCACCATCTAAATCCAGCCAGGGTGTTCCGTTCCCCGGCGCACCAGCGTAACTACTGTGCCAACAATCTTCCACCCATTCCCACACATTACCATGCATATGAAATAAACCAAAATTATTGCCTATAAAGCTGTTATCGTTAACCTCCACTGTTTGCGCTCGATTAATACCCGTAACATCACAAGTGACAGAAGTAACTCCATCGGATTTTGTATATGTGTAATTCGATGTGCTTCTATAATTTGCCAAATCGGGATTAATACAATCTCCTGTATTATAAGTCGTTGTCGTGCCCGCTCTTGCTGCATATTCCCATTCCGCTTCCGATGGTAAACGATAACGTTTGGGGTCATCCAATGGTATATCCAATTGGGTATTTAACCAACTCAAGTAACCCTGGAATTCATCCCAACTCACCTCAACCACTGGGCGTTTTCCTCTACCCCAATCGTTATCATTACCTTCGTCACTGGCTCCATTAATATTGCTGGTATCGATACCTTTGGATTGTAAATATTGGTCGTATTCTTCAAAAGTCACTTCGTATTTTCCCATTGCAAAGGGAGCGATGGTGACATCATGGATCGGCAGTTCATCACTTCCGCCGCTGCCGCTTTCACCGTCATCAAATACACCATTATTATTCGCATCTACCCAAGTTTCGTCTCCCATTTTAAATGAGCCGCCGGGTGTGGTTTCCATAATCGCAATGGGAATATTTACAACCCGAACGTTAAGCATGGTTGTTGTTGGCTCAATAGGGTCGGTAGCTTCGAATTGCATGGTATATTCACCTAAGGTATCAGGCGTAAAGGTAATTTCAGGTACATTTTGTTCAAGTTGGGTTGATCCACCGGGGTTACTGATAATACTCCAGGAATAACTTAGTGTGTCTTCATTATCATCATTTCCTTGGCCTTTTAACGCAATACTATTCCCAGGCTCATGATTTTATCACCTGGAATTTGGATACTTGGTGGGGTGTTTAACACGGTAACTTTCACTGTGTCTATACTACTGGCTCCAGCATTTTGGCTTTCTGTTACGGTTAAGGTGAATTCGTATTCGGTAGAGGCTTTTGTACCTTGTGTTATGGTAAATGAGGGCTCTGGATTTGTATTGTCAGATAATGTTATTCCATTGGGGGCTGTCCATAAGTAAGTTATATCGTCGCCGTTGGCATCGAATCTTCCATTGGCGCTAAGCATAACAGTATCATTAACTAAACTGTTTTGATCTGATCCCGCTTATGCTAGAGGTATGCTGTTTTCTATTGTAATGGTGACATTGTCTGTCGAGGTTACACTCTTGCCATCGTCCACTGTGAGTTTGAATACCAAGTCACCGGCTTTGGTGCCATTGGGCACGGTAAATGCCGGTTGTTTAATGGCGTTGTCTGATAAGGTGATGCCCGCTGGTGCTGTCCATAAGTAACTAAGTGGTTCGTTTAGCAGATCTTTACTATCATTCACTAGGGTAACGGTATCTCCAACACTGGCATTTTGTGGTTCGCCGGCATCAACAATTGGAGCCACTATAATAATATCTACCGAGTCGGCATTTGATTCAATCCCTTTGATCAGTCACAACTAAGGTGAAGCTGAGTGTTGTTCCTGCTGCTAATCCCAATGGTGTCGTAAAGGTGGGTTGTTCTTGCCCTATGCCAGATAATGTGATGTCCGCCAGTGGCGTCCAGAGAAAATTAGAGGGACATATTTGAAAAAACAAACGCGCTAATCGACTCATTACAACCCGTTATGATTGTGTAGTACTTAATTATTACTCTTCATGACCAACCCGATGACTAAATTAACTATTGAAGAATATCCATTTATTTCTGGTACTTAACGTTTTTACAATGCAATTATCCACAGAATTTGTGCGTAACTCAAGGACAAGGTTTGGACCGCATTCTTGAAAATATTGTATGTTTTAGCGCGTGATCATTTTTTCGCAATTGGTATAACACTGAGATCCTAAGAAAACTTGGTTACTACGCGTTCTCTTAGGCATAGATTGATTTTTACCTTTTAAGATAAATGTTTTGTAATGCTCACAAAAGAAAGGCAACAAAGGGGAAATCGAACCTGCTGCCGTCGAATCCGGAATCTTAGGAACTCTCTTTGCCAACGGCGGAGAGTATGAAAGTCCGATGCTCTACCAGTGAGCTACTTCCCCATAAACTTTTTCTAGATACGAATCTCCCAAAGATCCTTATCCAACTCTTCGAAACGAATGCGTTGATCCGTAAACAAATGAATGATATCTCGGTTCGTATTGCAATGAAGACTCGGCTTCAGAGTGCGAAACACACCGCCCTTGGTTGTAACCATTGGCAATAACAATTGATCTGCCAAGTGCTCGCCAATAGCAACCTGATTTGCTTGGTAACGACGTAGGTTCTTAACGGCGTTACGTACCACACGCTCAGCGGACAATCCGATCTTGCCCACACACTCCACTACTTCAACACAAGACTCGTAATGCAAACGCAATGACACAATGTTACCGCTGCCCATGCAATTCACCCTTTCACTGCGAACTTCCGCTTCCGACCAATTAACCAATTTTAAAATTTCCTGCTCTTCGCGACGAGCGACATGTTCCGGAATGTTCGCACTGGTGACAACCGCTTCTTTTGAAATCAAATCGCCGGCTGTGGTTAATGACAAAGGTTCAATATTTTGCGTGGGTTTAATCACTGCCTGCCACTCTCCACCTCCTTGGGGATAAAAGCCATGTCGTTGCAATGTCATTTCCACGTTAATGCCCATTCTTTTTAACAAAGGAACAAAGGCCAATGCGATGAAATCATAACTGGGTGCCATCATGTTGTGTGTGCCACCACGCAGTGTGATTTTCGACTCGCTTTTTGCTTGCGCCAAGGCAAGTAACACGGTTTGAAATATCAACAACGTGCTACCCGCGGTGCCCACCGAAAATTCATATTCACCGGCCTGAATCTCCCCAGGCTTGAAATTGATTTTAGTAGAGCCAACTTCTGCACCGCTAACGTCAGCGTTCGATATTGTTTGCGCAGCTTTCACACAAGCTAAATGTTGTCGCATCAATCCCGGCTTAGCCCGACCAGCACGGATATTTTCAATCTGAATATCCGTACCAGTCAACATTGCCATGGTCAGAGACGTCCGTAATATTTGACCGCCACCTTCACCTTGCGCACCATCGATAATTAACATGCGTTTTACCTTCTTTTTATCAATTTTCCTATGACAGGATTATGTGTTCATAAAAATCTAAGCAACATTAGCCTTTAACACAAACCACTTGCCGCAATGTATGTAAAATTTCCACTAAATCATTTTGGGCGTTCATCACATCCTCAATGGGTTTGTAAGCTGCGGGTGTTTCATCGATGACGCTGGCATCTTTTCGACATTCAACCCCTTGGGTCGCAGCAATGTGTTCATCCAAGCTCACCAGCTTTTTCGCTTTAGTTCGGGACATCACGCGTCCTGCACCATGACTGCAACTCTGAAAACTTTCCGCGTTACCCAATCCGCGAACGATAAAGGATCGCGCACCCATGCTACCTGGAATGATCCCTAATTCACCTTTGCGCGCACGAACAGCGCCTTTACGCGTCACCAAGATATTTTTATCGTAATGATTCTCACGAGAAATATAGTTATGGTGGCAATTTACCGCTTCAGTTTGTGTCTCAAACGTCAATGGCATTTCACTTTGTACCGCTGCAATCACACGGGCCATCATCACTTCGCGATTAGTGCGGGCAAACTCTTGAGCCCAATGCACCGCTTCAACGTACTCATTGAAGTGATCACTACCTTCCGGTAAATAAGCCAAATCTTTATCCGGCAAGTTAATCATCCAACGTTCCATGTCTTTTTTCGCCAACTCAATAAAGTGACTACCAATTTTATTACCCACGCCACGTGAACCACTGTGCAACATAAACCAAACGGCGTTGCTCTCATCCAGACACACTTCAATAAAATGGTTGCCGGTTCCCAGTGTACCCAAGTGACCTACATTGTTGGTGTTCTTCAGCAACTTATGCTGATCACACAAATGGTTAAATCCGGCTTCCAAAGGTTTCCATGCAGAAATAACATCTTCTGGTAAATCACCCCACGCACCTTTATCACGTTTGGGTGAACGTCGACCGCGACCAGACGATCGACCATGAGGTACCGCACTTTCAATAGCTGAACGAATGCCCGATAAATTATCTGGCAGCTGATTTGCGTTTAATGAAGTCTTTACCGCCATCATGCCACAACCAATATCCACACCCACTGCCGCAGGAATCACCGCACCCAAGGTGGGCACCACACTGCCGATGGTAGCGCCTTTTCCTAAATGCACATCCGGCATCACCGAAACCCATTTATAAATAAAAGGTAGGCTCGCAATATTTCTCAATTGTTGACGCGCTTCTTCTTCAAATGGAACGCCTTTCGTCCAAGATTTAATGGGTACGCCAGTGTGATCGCTCATTATTTCGTATGTTGTTTGGCACATTGCTTTTCACCTTTCTTTCAATCGTTATTTTGTTTTTCATGACTTACTATCAGGGGTATTGCAGTCGTCGAGCCAACTTTAAAATAAGCAATTGAAAATATTATAACTCCTTGTTTTTGTTGTATATTTAAGATATTCCTTTCGAAATCAGAATAATTAGACCTATCTTGCTATGTGATATAACTATCTTTATAGATAGTAAGATATATAATTCGATATATGAAAACAATTGCAATCAGTTTAATTGGTACTACTCTCGATCAACGCGGTCGGGAGAAAAAACGTTGGGATAAATGGCGACCCACCGTATCATTGTGCCAACAAGAAGACCTGTTGATTGATCGTATGGAACTGCTTTTTCAACCCAGCTATCAACGACTGGCAGATCAGGTAACTGAAGATATCAAACGCGTCTCTCCCGAAACGCAAGTCAATCAACACTTTGTTAACTTTAAAAATCCGTGGGATTTCGAGGAAGTTTACGGTGCCCTACACGATTTTTCCCGACAGTATTCGTTTAATCAAGAGAAAGAAAAATATTTAGTTCACATCACAACGGGTACCCACGTTGCGCAAATATGCCTTTACCTGTTAACGGAAGCACATTACTTACCGGGACAATTAATTCAAACATCACCAAGCAAACGAGATGAAACGGGAAATTACCAAATCATCGACCTTGACCTGTCGAAGTACGATCAAATTGCATCACGCTTTTCTCGCGAACATACCGAAGGCACCGTCCATTTAAAAGGCGGCATTGCCACCAAGAATAAAGCATTTAACGCACTAATTGCACAACTTGAAAAAATTTCTACACGCTCACAAGATCCAATATTACTAACGGGCCCTACTGGCGCTGGCAAATCACAATTAGCAAAACGCATTTATCAACTCAAACAACACCGCGGGCAAACTAACGGTAAATTAGTGGAAGTCAATTGCGCAACCTTACGGGGCGATAATGCCATGTCTGCCCTCTTTGGCCACAAGAAAGGGGCATTTACTGGCGCAGCAACACATCGCGCAGGTTTATTGTTGGAAGCGCACAATGGAATTTTGTTTTTAGATGAAATTGGTGAACTAGGACTTGATGAACAAGCAATGCTATTGCGCGCCATAGAAGACAAAACGTTTATGCCTTTTGGTGCTGACACTACTGTAAGCAGTAATTTCCAATTGATCGCAGGCTCTAACCGAGATTTGTTTGATGACTGTCGAAAAGGAAAATTTCGTGAAGACTTACTGGCACGCATTAACTTATGGATCTATCGCCTACCCTCCCTCAAAGAACGCCCCGAAGATTTGGAGGTCAATTTAGACTACGAGCTAGAATGTTTCGCACATAAATCCGGTAGCTTAGTAAGTTTTAACAAAACCGCACGTAGTCGCTATTTGAAATTTGCCCACAGTTCTGACGCAACCTGGCGTGCAAACTTTAGAGACTTGAATGCGAGCGTAACCCGAATGGGCACCTTGGCTGACGGTGGACGAATCACGGAATCGGTAGTGAAAATTGAAATACAACGCCTGAAACATGACTGGTCAGCTGGATCCGATCAATCCAATCCAAAGAAAACAACAGAGAAATTTTTGGATAAGGAAATCCACTCCAGTTTGGATTTGTTTGAACACATTCAATTAGCTGGTATTGCAAAAGTTTGCCAAAACGCCAACTCAATGGCGGAAGCTGGACGAATACTATTTGACTTAAGTCGACAACAAAAAAAATCCATAAATGACAGCCATCGGTTGAAACAATTTATTGAAAAATATGGATTGACATTTGATCAGCTTAAATCGTAAAAAATTTCGAGAATTAATAACAATGACCAAACAGGCTTGGTAAATCCTAATTTTTTATTCCATTTCCCAATGCATAAAAATTAGTTGAGCTGAACTAGTTAGTCACTACAAAATTTTGTTAGTCAATACCTCTTGTTTAAATCTAGACCCGCTTGTGACATCGATTAAGCACCCAATATCTGGTGAAATAATTCGTTGAGTAATCGAGCACTCGATTTGCTACTTTTCTCATTCGCCTTAAATTTTTCCAATCGACCGAGCTCGGTTTCAATAAAATCATTGAGTATAGGCACTGCAGGTGATAATTCCATTTCCTTGGCAGATTTTTTCTTTTCCAACAATTCATCAATGGCATCCAATAAAGCTTGATCTTGGGTTAGCGCTAACAAACGATGAAACTCGATAGGTGCAGGTGTTTTATATTCTTCCAACCATTTGATTGACAAAAGTGGCCTTAGAACATAGAAATATTTTTTTAACGGCACAAGATCAGAACGCAAATATCCCCGATAATTTGTTTTCGCCATAGATCGATAATGATAAATTCCCTTGTCAGTGCTATATACTTCAGGGAGGAGATTAACAACCTTTTGTCGAAAAATGCCTTTTTCAATGTAGGTGATAGGAGACTGGATCCATTCAACAAAGGCGGGATTAGATTTAGAGAATAACCGTAATGACTTCCTAACGTCCCACCCATTCAAATCAATATCATCAGTAATGTCGTATTCAATGACATCTCGCTTCTCTTCAAAGCCCACATCAACATACCAATCTTTTTCATGGACATAAATAAATCGTACATCGTAATCACTATTGGGTGAGGCAAAACCCCAGGCACGACTGCCAGATTCAATCGCCATGAGAATGCGAACTTGCTTAGATTCTTCCGTCGCTTTTAATCGGGATAGGATTTCGGTTTGCACATCACTTTGAATCATGTTATTTCCATATATAATTTTGATTATTGGCACATCAGGTTAATAGTTTAATCTGACAGTACGCGCGCGATCTCCAGCAATTTTTGACGATCGTCTGTTTTCAATTCCGAAAATATACTCATGATTTCGCGCATATCATCTGGAAAAGAGAGGCACAACGGATCATTTTCAATATGTTGCTCATCCATCCACCCTGATGGTTTTTTATAAAATGCTTCCGTTCTCCTTGCTAAACGATCACTGATGGACGAAAAAGGATTATCTATTAACGATTCAATTTTTGGTCGACTCAACCCAATAACTTTTAAATATGCTGTCAGTTTTTTTTGCTGCTTCAATTCAGTAAAACAATACATCAGATTCTGATGCCGTGTGGCTTGAATGTCACGATGATCGGATTTGATAGGACCGATACCAAACATCACCCAACAAGGTGACGCCCCCACAGCCTGAGAAAAAACCAAGATGTCATCTGATGAAGGAATAGAAACTCCAGTTTCGTAATTGCCCAATCGACCACGACCCCAGCTTGGAATTACCGACAACAAATCAGCACCTGAATCAAAACCGCCCATCTTGCGCGCCTGCTTCATACGCTGCCCTATTCTAACGGCCGTTGGATTTTTCTCATTTATCATAAGTCTTATAGTAGCACTTCAAAAAACATTTAATCAATAAATTACAAGTTTCTTGTAATTTTTACTTGCTATCTTGAAATTGAGGTTTATACTTGTGCCCATGATGACATTAAAACTTACACAACGCGGAACGGCATCGTTAATTGATGCAAATAACCCAGAGAGAAATCTCACCAAGGCATCGAATCCGCATCGTGGTCATGAACAGAAAAATACATATTTTATAGGATTAGATTTAATGTGACGTGCACTTCTTAAATGGAAGGCGCGAACAGTCTTCCAAGGTAAACACAAAACCCTGGCAGACCACTGACCAGGGTTTTTTTATACCCGGTTTTTAATTTTACAGAAAATTGGAATTAATTAATGCGAAGAAATAAACCCAACAAGCCATTTAAAACGCGCAAAACGATATCGTGCCAGGCTTCTGTATGCCTCACGAATTTTATCTTGCCGTTATCCAGTTTATTGAATAGTCAACATGAACACTATGGCAACGATGATATAACCTAACCCTTCGCATTGCACTATCTGCGACGGGTAACGATACCCGCCAGATAGGCCAAACCAAGCCTCGGCGGGCATCGAAAATACGATGTTTACCGGGGCTTTTTTTATGCCCCCGTTTACCCAAGATGGTGAACGTAGCTCTTTAACAATTTGAGAAGTGTTTAGATGTCTGGTAACAGACATCACGTGGTGGGGTACGTCCATAAAAGCAGGGCGTACTCCCGTAGCCAGAATAAATTATCATTCTGTCGGCAAAAACCACAAGAATAACGTCCTGTAGTTTAACGGTAAAACGCCAAGCTTATACCTTGGATCAGCGCCAGATTAGCGCAAGTTCCTCGTTCGAATCGAGGCAGGACGACCAAGCCTGAACAGCTCCATTAGGAGAGCAGCCGTTTCGTAATCAGTCGATGCCCGTGCACCCAAAGGGCACGACTTCAGGCTCCATTAACAATGTTACTGAGCAGTGTGGCAGCACTGGGTTGTGATCAGAGTTTGTTGTGACAGGTTTATCAATACTGCCAAACCCATCGCAAAAACGAGTGATGCTGATCGAAAAGCGTGAGACAGAAAATCTGTCCGGTGTCGGGAGGGGAATCCGACCTCAGTAACGCCAATATAAGTGGAAATAGTTTTGGGAAATGTTTTAAGGGTGGAGGGTCCACCGACGGGTTGTAACCCCGTTCCTTTTTAGGCAAGCCGTTCGACTCGCGCCATTTCCCACCAATGCAGCCATAGTTCCAATGGTACGACGCCATGGACGGCATCGGTAGAGCTAAGTCGGGATCAAATAGTCGAGAGCGCCTGGGTGAAGTCCAGGACCGCGAAAGTTCGACTCTTTCTCGCTGCACCAATGATGACAAAAGAATAATTGCTAGGTGCGCTATATGGTAGGCGGCCTCCCTGTTAAGGAGATGTATGTCGGTTCGAATCCGACCCTAGCAGCCAAATTGAAAATGAATTGACAAATACAAATAAAAGGGATGATGGCAGATTGAAGATGCACTTGATTGTCGATCAAGATTAAGCGGGTTTGATTCCCGTTCATCCCGCCAAATAAAACAGAAGGTGACGATTTCAATAATTCGGTGTTTAGCTCAGTCTGATTAGAGCATCTCGTTTGGGGCGAGAAAGTCGTAGGTTTGAATCCTACAACACCGACCAAATGAATTAGTGAGAACAAAAAAGAAATATAGAAAGTAACAATGGTGATCTTAGCTTAATGGTAAAGCCCCTGATTGTGAGCTAGGTTGATACGAGTTTGAGTCTCGTAGGTCACCCCAAATATTTTAATGAGAGTTGGCAGAGTGGCTTAATACACCGGTTTTGAAAACCCCAGACTCTTCGCCAACAATGGCGCGGTGGTGGAACTGGAATACACGCCTGGTTTAGACCCAGGTTCCCATCGGGTATGAGCGCTGTTGCAAGCCATCCCTGGCTTGCCCCCTAGCGGGCGCACTAAAGCGCGACTAATTCTGCTCCAGACAGAATTATCGAATCGCTCCCGCGCTACCATTTAATGCGCCTTTAGCTCAGCGGATAGAGCACCCGACTTCGAATCGGGAGGTCACAGGTTTACTTTTGCACTTTGCTATCCATGCTACGTACAAAAGTCCAGCCAAGTCATCCATGACTTGGCGTTCGCGGCTCGGCGCCACTCACCCTGTAAGGCGCGCCAACTAAACAAGGAGAAACGACATGAGAATATCCAATTCGGATCGCTATGAAAAGTTGATCCAAAGTATGAATGTGCCAGAAAGTCGAAAAAAAGCCACATCAGAAAATGCGAGGTGGTTTCTAAGGCACGGTGGCATTTGTAATCTACAACATAAACATTTTCATGATGTTTTGTACATTGCACAAAGGCTAAGTTAAACCTGGGTTTGTAGCTTAACGGTAAAGCACCGGACTTTTAATCCGAGAAATGTGGGTTCAACTCCCACTGGACCCACCAAATTATGACATGTAGCTCAGTCGAGAGTGTTTGTTTTACATGCAGAAGGCCCTCGGTTCAAATCCGAGTGCGTCAACCAATTTAAAGATCCCTGATGGTCTAATGGTAGGACACAAGATTTTGAATCTTGGAGTGACGCTGATGAGTACCGTCCATGGTACTCACCCTTCGGGTGCTAGCGCATCCAATTTTTCTCCAGGAAAAATTGTCAAATCGATCTCGGGGAGCCAAACACATTCACCTCTTGGCCGAGTAGTAAGGCATCCGTCTGCAAAACGGGTATTCGTCGGTGCAATTCCGACAGAGGTGTCCAGGTGACATAGCTTAATCGGTAAAGCATCTGTTTCATAGGCAGAAGAATATACGTTCGACTCGTATTGTCACCACCATCTTTAAGCGCCTGTGGTGGAGTTGGCATACACAACGAGCTTAAAACTCGTGGCCAAAAGGCATGTCCGTTCGAATCGGGCCAGGCGCACCAAACAAAGGAAGCGTGGCTTAGTCCACATTGTTCACAGAGGCGTGAACAGATCCCGCCTAGATTTAATTTCACAAAGAAATTTCTGACTGAGCGGAATACCAATTGTATTTCTAAATGAAGAAATTTATTTGTGGAATTAAAGATCAAGGGAGATTTCGCGAATTCTGTGAACAATGTGGACTTAAGGTAAGGCAGCAGATTGCTAATCTGTCCATCGGTAGCACCGATGCATGTGTTCGAATCACATCGCTTCCGCCACTTTAGTTAGAAAACCAAACACTTCTCAAATTGATTTGTCTGTAACCGGTAGTCGATGAAGGAGAGACACCATGAGACCAAAAATATTACGACTAGACACTGCAGGCCAACCTCAAGGTTGGATGCATTGGCAAGTAGCTGCAGTACTCTACGCCAACGATAAAGTAGCGTGGACGGCCGGTGAAACCATGGTCAGTATTCAAGGTGGACTAAACCGATTAACAGGAAAGGATACCTTCATGGAAATTAACTCCATTGTGGCTTGCCGAGGTAAAGTGAAACAGAGCCGATTTGAGTTAACGCCACCACTGAACAATCGAGAACTGTTTCGACGGGATAGTCATTTGTGTCTGTACTGTTTGAATGAGATGGCTGATGAAAAATTAACGCGAGACCACGTCATTCCTGTGTCACAAGGTGGTAAAAATACATGGACGAATGTGGTTACTGCATGCCGGTCATGCAATCAACGCAAAGGTGCGCAAACGCCAGAGCAAGCAAAAATGCGATTACACGCGTTGCCGTATACACCAAACTTTGCGGAATGGTTAACACTGAAAAATCGACGCATTTTAAGCGACCAAATGGCGTTTTTAAAAATGCGATTTAGTGAAAATAATAAATTAGAAAGGAATAATCATTGAAACATTTTAGACATCCATTAACTTGTCACAACATGCTGAAGCAAGATTATTCGCGCAAGATGTTTAAGGCAGGCTTGCGACAAACAGATAAACACTTGATCGGCGACACATTAGTTAAACAGATTGACGATCTGGGCTGTGAGATATTGAATAATTCAATTGACGACATGTTGTTAGGCGAGGATTTAGAATATTATTTTTATAAAGAATTGTGAGTGCAAATTATTGCGCTCCAGAAGTTGAAAAGCATCGAGTGATTCAGCGGTGTAGGTTCTAAACCCTACCTGGCACGCACAAACTAACCATCGTTCTGCGTGTACCCAATCATCACGGACTTTACAACACGATAAGCGTAGCTCAATCGGATAGAGCAGTTGACTCATAATCAACGGGTTGCAGGTTCAATTCCTGCCGTTTAACTCCCCTTTCACGGGAACTGGTACGCTTTCGAGCACGGGGTTCGATTCCCCACTAAATGTTGGAAACAACAACAGGTATTGCCCCGGTGGCTGTCAACAGAAATTCACAGACAATCGTGAACAATCGTTGAAACAGCACAACGCAATGACGGCTTTGTGTTTTTTAATTTGAAACATTGCCTTCAACTAAAGTGACTTAGTTTGTAAACCAAGGTGAAAGATCGGCCGGGGTGAATAAATTGGAAAGGCCCAATTGATGTGCGCGTTGACAAACTTAACATCGAAAATGACTACCGCATACCAAAAAAACTGGCACGAATACTAGCACGACCAGCTGTAGGAAAGTTGAGTAAACGAATCACTCAATGGGGAACCAAAGAAGTCCCTGATCATTTTGTTGGTCTGTTGTTTGTCGATGGTGTGTTGACCGAAATACTAGAACCAGGTTTGCATGTTTACTGGAAGTTTCAGCGTTCAATCACCGTTGAATTGGTTGATACTCGAGTACAAGTGATGGAAGTCTCTGGTCAAGAAATATTAACCAAGGATAAAGTGACGCTGCGGGTAAATGTGGTCGCGCATTATCAAGTAGCGGATCCCAAAAAAGCCAGAAGTACCTTGGTTAATTTTACGGATTACTTGTATCGTGAGCTCCAGTTCGCAATCCGACAAGCCATCAGTAAAGGTACGTTAGATACCTTATTAGTGGATAAAAGTGCGTTGGATGAAACGGTGTTTAGTGTGATTAGTAAAAAAGTGGAAGACCTGGGATTGCGGGTGAAAAGTGTCGGCATCAAAGACATTGTCTTGCCAGGTGATATGAAAAATATCTTTAACCAGGTTGTCGCGACAGAAAAAGCAGCGCAGGCGAATGTGATCAAGCGGCGCGAAGAAACCGCAGCAACGCGTTCTTTGTTGAACACCGCAAAATTGATGGATGAGAATCCAACATTGTTGCGGTTAAAAGAATTGGAAACACTGGAAAAACTCGTGGAGAAAGTTGAGAAGTTGACTGTCTTCGGTGGCTTGGATGGTGTGATCAATGAGATGGTACGAATTAACGTACCAACTCGATAGCCCGGTGAAAGCCGGGTTTTTTTATTCCGAAAATTTTTGTGACATAAATAACGAATTTAGTGTTGACAATAAAATTCAGTGGCGTTAAAGTTTGCGCCTTCTTTTCAAATCAAACTAGCAGGAGGTAATGAATGAATTTAGCAACAACCATCATGAGCCTCGTGTCCTTTACCATCCGGTAATATTGCCGGTCAGTTGGACCGGGCTCCTACTCAAAAAATTTAATTACAGTTTAATCTCAGCATATTGCATCGCTGTGGATTTTTTCATCCATTATCGTCGAGCCGTGTGTTGGGTGTTAGGAGTGTCAAATGAAAACCAATATTAATTGGCGCAATGAGGCTAAGTCATTATGTGGCGAACTTGGCCCAGAAGATGGTATTGATCCGCGTATACTAAATCGTGGCGAGTCTAGAAAAAAAGGTCATTACAAAACGTTACAGTTGTGTAAAGAAGCCGGGCGCGTGTTATCGCTAGTTCTCGCAGGAGATATGGAAGACCCAAATCTTCAAGCGCTAGAAATTATTGAAGTATCAGCTGATGGCAATGGTCAATTTCTTAGAGTAACTGTTGCATATGCCGGAGAGAAATCAGCGCTTTATGCATTAAAAACGAATAACTCACTAAATCAAATTAAAGGCTATTTGCGCTCAACGATATCACACTCGGTACAGCGAAAACGTGTCCCTGATTTAAAATTTAGTGTCATAAAACTTAAAACAAAAGGTGAATAGTCATGCCTATTCAAAAAACCATAAGCAAAGGAAAGGTGCCCGTAAAAATCTACACTGACGAAGTAGACGGACAAGCTATGCAGCAATTGTATAATATTGCTCAGCTGCCTTTTATTCATAGCCATGTCGCTGCAATGCCGGATGTGCATCTGGGTAAAGGTGCAACGGTAGGTTCAGTGATTCCGACAAAATCAGCCATCATTCCCGCTGCGGTGGGTGTTGACATCGGGTGTGGAATGAATGCGCTACGTTTATCAATTAGTGCGAATGATTTGCCTGATAATTTGCGCTCAATTCGAAGCACAATTGAAGCGGCCATTCCTGTGGGATTCAACATGCATAAACAGGATCGTGCGCGTCAATCAACGATTCGTGCATTATCAGGAGGACTTGATCGCATCATAACAAAGCATAAAAAGATTTGGTCGTTACAAAAAAAACCATATCAAACTTGGATTAGGCAAATAGGCACATTGGGTGGTGGAAATCACTTCATAGAACTGTGTTTGGATGAAAATGATAACGTATGGATAATGTTGCACTCAGGTAGTCGTGGCGTCGGAAATGCGATTGGCCAGTATTTTATTTCACTAGCAAAAAAGGATATGGGACAACATCTGCTCAATCTACCTGATAAAGATTTGGCATACTTTTCAGAAGGTACAAAATATTTTGACGATTATATTGAATCAGTGGAATGGGCCCAGGATTACGCCATGGCAAATAGACGGGAAATGATGCACTTAATTGTTAACGCCTTACGTAAAAAACTACCCAAGTTTGGCATTACAAAAGAAGCGATTAATTGTCACCATAATTATGTGTCTCAGGAAGTCCATTTTGGTGAAAAAGTTTACCTAACGCGTAAAGGCGCCATTAGCGCTGGCGTAGATGAACTTGGCATTATTCCCGGTAGCATGGGTGCAAAATCATTTATTGTTCGTGGTAAAGGCAATCCACAATCCTTTTGTTCATGCTCCCATGGGGCTGGTAGAGTCATGAGTCGGAGTGCCGCAAAGCGCACATTTAGTGAAGATGATGTTGCCGCTCAAACACAAGCCGTGGAATGTCGCAAGGACAGTGGAATAATTGATGAAATTCCAGCAGCCTATAAAGACATAGACACGGTGATGGAAAACCAAAGTGATTTAGTAGAAGTGGTGCACACCCTAAAACAAATTGTGTGTGTAAAGGGTTAATAACAGAAATTAATAGGAGAAAAAACGATGAATACAATCACATTAATAGATCAACCAAAATTTAAAACCAATTTTAATCAAGGATATCAAAATGAGAAATCCAGTATATATAAGCGATTCGATCGTGATCGACGATGAGGATTTAAAATTCAAAGCCTTGACCTCAACGGGTCCGGGTGGGCAAAATGTCAATAAAAATCAAACCGCAATTCAATTGCGATTTGAAATTATGAAATGTTCCTCATTACCCCATTCTGTACAGCAACGTTTGATCTACTTGGGTGGATCACGTGTTAACCGAGAATGTCAACTCGTTATCACTGCACGACGTCATCGTTCACAAGCACGTAACAAACGTGAAGTGATAGAGCGACTATGTGAGCTAATTCGCAAAGCAGCGAATCCACCAAAGCCTAGAATTAAACAAAAACGGTCTGCCGTAGAAAATCGATCTCGATTAGAGCAAAAACGACACCGAAGTGAACGTAAATCACAACGAAAGAAAGTTTACGTCGCGTTAGACAGAAATTAATTAATAAAATAATCGAGAAAGTTATGGCACGCAATAAAATTAAAGAGAGAAAACCAAAACGGAATCGTCGAGAGATGATCCTGGAATTTGCATATCGTTTACACTTACCGTCAATAGAAGCCTATCAACAATGGTGTGAGCAACAAGGATTTAGTACACGACTAAATAAGACGCAACAAGAATTAGAACATGAATATAAGCAATACATTTGTAATGCTGCTCTAATAGCATTGAAACGTCAAAAACGCGAAAATAATCTTCAATTTTATATTAAGAAACTTTATTCAAATGAAATTCATTGCGTTGGATTAAATAATGAGATACTCCATATCATTGGTGACGGATTTAAAAAGACACCTAACCGCCAATTGTTACGAGATGTAATGTGCGATTTAGATGAAAAATCCAAATTACTAACTCATGGCGATTACGTCAAAGGTATCATTAGTTTTGTAACGTATTATAGAAAATGGATCCGGCCTATCACTGATTGGCAGCCAAAGACACGTAATGTCAATCGCCAATTTTCCTCACTCGCCAGACACTTATTTGCAGAATACCCAGTACCTGCTTTCATGGATACAGTTTGGCAACAAGATTGCGAAAAAGCCAAAGGGTGGTTTATTCATATTGGTATGGGTGATAATATTCGCTCGGCAACACACCTACCAATTAAGCTAACAAAAAAAATGGCGCATAACTTCATAAAAGCGCCAAATCAATATGATGTTAATGCTGCGTTTCGATGGGCTCAAATACAGGCTTTGGGTGGAAATAAAACAACCTGTGATGCAATCATAGCAACTCGAATAGGTCATCAATTTACTGATGAGGATTTTTGGCTAAGTGTTTTACGATTCTTTATCAGTAATCCGATGCTAGACACTCGACATTACGGGCCAATTATTGACTATATTTGGAATCAGAAATACGAGCTTCAAATGACGTTTATTGATCGTGGCATTGCACTAGAGTTACCACCACAGCAACCAAACTTTACCATGAAGGGGCGTACTCCAAACGCATTGTTACAACAAGTGGATTCTTGGCATCGACGCTTGGGAAAAGAACAACGTGTTGGGAATAAACAATGGGTAAAATCTAAATTTTCAGATTTCCGTTATGTGGAAGGAAAGGCAGACAAGCAAAACATGAAAGTATGGAAGATCTATGAGTTATTAAGTAGTAAAGAATTGGTTGCGGAAGGAAGGGCTCAGCAACACTGTGTAGCAACGTATGTTAGTTCTTGCCATAACGGACACACATCGATTTGGACAATGGATTTTCAAAATAATATTGAATGTAAAAAATTGTTGACAATTGAGGTTCATATTCGGAGCAAATCAATTCGTCAGATCAGAGGATTGCGTAACAGATTGGCAACTCAAGAAGAAAAATCGGTACTTCGTCGTTGGGCTGATAGTGAGGGGCTCGTGATGCAAAATTATGTTTGAATAGGTTAGATGGTGTTGGCAAGATCACTTCAAAAGATAATCTATTGACCTGCCACTACACTCTAAAATGAAATAATTAATCTCCCCATATCGATGATCATATTGGCCTGCAAATGGGTATTAAGGAATTTTTACCAGACGATATACATGCCCATTTAGCGCAACTTCACTTGAAGATTTTATTCGCGTCAAAATAATTAATATTATGTAGACAAATTTATCTTTCTAATACATCCAAACTTGACACTTTTTACAAGTGCTTTTATATGAATTTATTTTTTCTTTTTCACAGCTCATATTTCCATGTCTACAAATAAATTAGTTCACCGTTATGTGATAAACCAGCACCAATTATATAGTGCTGGTTTATCTTTTCCACAAACTGATCCAGATGATGATTATTGCAAGGATTCCACGAACTCAAATGCTCCCATATCGTAATCCGATCCGTCACCCGTACTACCTACGCCTAAACCATCACCATCCATGGGTCTACTATTTCCATCCAGGTCAACACTTATATCATACGGGTTTCCAGAGGAGTCCGTTGGTGAACCGAAATTAGCACCAGTATCAATGGCTGGAGAACCGGCAACAAGGCGGTAATTTCCTGCGTCAGGATCCATGAACATTGGATCGACAGTATCATATGTCATGGAGCTATACTTCCTGACACCATAACTGTACCTTGCTGTTACAATATTACCGCCAGAATTTCCATGTACAATGGAACTTTCTAAACGCCAATTTCGACCAGCGTAATTCATTATATGTATTCCGACACCGTCGTTATTTGCAATTGTGCTGTTAACGATGCGCACACCATACGCACGGCTACTAGCGTATATCCCAGCTCCGTCTGCTCCACTATTGTCTGCTATTAACGTATTGCTGATAGTTGCAGGAGTATAAGCAGGGACATAAATTGCACCACCGCGCGCCGCGGAATTACCGGTAAATATATTTCTATCAATCAGGGCAGGATCCTGGCGCGACCCTAATAAAACTAATCCCCCTCCATTTCCATTTGGCACTTGGTTATTAAGGAAACTATTGCCATTGACCTGTCTGATACCCCCAACAGAAACAGCTCCCCAAACACCGGTCGAGATATTATTGGCAAAGACATTGTCAAACAAATATACTTTTGCGTAATAAGTACTACCACCCCCTATTGCACTTCCCGCATTACTCGCTATATTATCCTGAATAATATTATTTTTAATGGTAACAATCCCGTTGTTAACATAAATACCACCACCATGAGTACTATTTCCTCCTTGAAGTGTAAAACCCTCGATATGCGCTGAATAATTAATGAGACGGATGACACTAGTATTTAGCCCAGTTGCATCAATAACGGTATCTTCAGGTCCATTAATCGCTAACAAAGTCTTATTATCCCCTAATATAATCGCTTCGTAATATATACCGGCACCGACGATAATAGTGCCATTTTTAGCTGTTGCATCAATCGCAGTCTGTATTGAACTGAATGGACAGTTGAGTGGACAGACATCTGCTTCCGCAAGTATGGAAATCATTCCATTAGCCATTGAGTTATTAGTTTCGTCGGTTTCTTCTTCCACATCAAGATCATCGACAACGATTCCCACATAATAATTCTTAGGTATTATGTAGTTTGGTAAAGTTACAAAAACGATGCTGCTTGTAGCCTCTCCACTATTCAATCTATTAATAGTCTGCGAACCAATTAATTGGTCGTTGGAATCAATAAACTCATCATCCGAAAGGTAGTATCCCACGCGAAAATCACCCATTGTTGCAGATAATCCATCATTGACAAGTGAATAACCTAAATCAAAACTCTGACCTGATCTCACTGAAGTCGCGCTTGTATATATATCTGTGGGTAATAAATCTATATCAAGCAGTTCGTCAAGAATTGTAAACGCAGCACTGGAAACGGAACTATCCTGATGATCTACAGTGATAGTGATGGCATTTATAACCAAACTATTTTTTAATAAGATTGGCCCAGTATATAAAATGCCATTAACAGGTGAAGGCGTACTTCCATCAAGGGTGTAATAAATAGTTGCGCCAGGAATTGAACTGGACAAAGTCACCGTAACTGAGCCATAAAACTCGCCACCACTCGGTGATATATCAGGCATATCGGCTATCGGTAATGATGTGTCTACAAATTCATACGCACCCATATCATAATCCGAACCATCTCCAGTCGTTCCAGCTCCCAAACTATCACCATCTAATGGTCTAATTTTGCCATCTAAATCCTTTTTATGATCATAGGGGTTTCCCCAATAATCAGTTGATGGTCCAAAATCCCCACCCGAATCAATCGCAGGAGAACCGGCAGCAAGTCGATAGTTACCTGCTGCATAATCAACAAACATCGGATCTACCCCATCACCACTGGTAATCGAGTTGAGATATGGAATAGGCCAGCCAATGCCGCCGGTATTGCCATACACAATAGAATTTTCCATCGTCCATAAACGTCCACCATATGTTCCCCTACCCAAAGCCGTGCCTTGGTTATCGACAATTGTGCTATTGAGAATACGATTACCATTTGAATAATCGTCACCGTAAATTCCTGCACCTTCTATTGCACTGTTCTTCGCAATTAATGAATTACTAACTACAGCTCGAGTATATTTAGGAAAATATATTGCACCACCAAACATCGCTGAATTACCAATAAATGTGTTTCGATCAACAATACTCATATTTATACCATCCCACGACACAACCAAACCACCACCTTTGCCATCAGGAACTTGGTTATTGTTAAAAATATTATTCCGGACTTCTTTAAGACCGCCTACCGAAACAGTTCCCAAGTCACCCAACGAAAGGTTATCGCTTATTACATTATCTATTAACGATACTCTTGTGTAATTGCTACCACCTCCCACTGCACTACCACGAATGGATGCTATATTATTATGTATAATATTATTACGAATTGTCACCACCCCATCAGATACGCTAATGCCACCACCTATATCACTATTACCACCTCGAAGGGTAAAACCTTCAATGTGCGCTGAATTATTAACGAGAGAAATTACGCTACTATCTAAAGCTGTCGCATCGATAATGGTTTTTTCTGGCCCATCAATACCAAACAAGGTTTTATTTTCTCCCATCACTATGGCCTCAAAATAGCTACCTTCCCGAACAACAATAATTCCATCGACTGGTGCTGCGTCAATAGCATCTTGTATAGTGTTGAAATCACAACTGCTAGAACACACATCTGTTTCAACAACAACCGAAACAACAGTCGCTAGCATATTGTTATTTTCGTTAGTTTCTACTTCCGTATTGAGATCGTCCACAATTAGACCAAGGTAATAATCCCCAAGATTGGTATTGTAGGGTATGGTTAAGGTGGAATTAAAATTTCTAGATACACCCGCCCCCAAGATAGACAAATCGCGTGAGTCAAGTAACATATCATTTTTATCAATAGTCGAGTCAGTGGAAAGATAATATCCAACCCTGAACGACCCAGCTGTACTGGATAAACCATTGTTGGAAATTGAATAGATAATTAGAAAACTTTCCGCAAGATCAATCGCATTAATGCTGGTACTAATATTTGTCGGCACTAAATCAACATCAATCACATTAATTTGTATCTCTATTGTTTTGCTAACTCCACCCATTGTTGCTGTAACAGGAATATCATAGACGCCAGGCACAATTCCATTTGTGGGTGTAACATTTAATATAGTGGTGACACTACCATTGAGTGGAAGCATCTCCGTACTTGATAGTAATTGCGCACCGATGCCGCTTGAAGAACTAACAGCCAAATCAACTAATCCTGAAGTATCAAACGATTCGAGACCAAGTTCGACATTTATGCTATTGCCAGGCGTTACATAATTCATTGCTGGCGTTGCTATTAAATCAAAATCAGACACCAACACTTGAAGCATGGTTTCTGCGACCGAAACAATAGACTCACTACCTGTGCTTAAAACACGTATTGGAACCATTGTTCGGTTAATCGTATCGTCGGTCTGAATCGTCACGGTAACATTAGTACTAGAACCGGATGCTAAAGGAACTTGATTCGCGGATAAGGACGCAGTAATACCGCTTGGCAATGGTTCCAGTGACAGGTTTAGTACTTCGTCCGCGTTAGAGGTCAAATTCAACGAGAGCGTTATCGTCGATTGACGACTTATTTGATTGAGTCCTGAATTAAAATTAACGGTGTGAGCGACCATGTTAAGTGCCTTGGCAATATTTAGTCGACCACCACTCACTGTATTGCTGGAAAGCGCTGGAATAATATCAACCGTATTAATCAATCTATTTTTAATTTCAACAATAGATAAATTAGGAAATCTCGACTTCAATAAAGCTGCAGCACCTGCAACATGTGGCGCCGCCATTGAGGTACCACTAAATTTACCATAACCGTTGGTTACACAAATGCTTGTTTTGGTACACAGTCGTTTAGGTGGCAATGTTGAAAAAATATCTACCCCTGGCGCGCCAAGATGAATTGTTGTCGATCCATAATTGGAAAACCATGCGAGATCATCATTAGAATCTGTCGCGGCCACTGCAATAACATTTGGTAATGCAATTCTGGCTGGAATAATCGGTGTTGTATTAACATCTGTATTAGCATTGCCTGCTGCGGCAACAAATATGGAGCCTGCATCGTTTGCAGCACTAATCGCATCTATAAGTGCTTGGGGCACTAGTGGAGACCAAGCTCCCCAACTGTTATTAGAAATTTTTGCACCCATAGCCGTAGCATAATTAATTGCGGCCACTGCAGCAGCAGTAGTACCTGTGCCATTTGCATCCATGAACTTCAACGCCATGATGCGAGAAGACCAACTAACACCTGCAACGCCAATCCCATTATTAGCTGTCGCCGCAATGGTGCCTGAAACATGAGTGCCGTGCCCGTGATCATCATAGGGATCACCGTCATAATTTACAAAATCATAACCATGGTAGTCATCGACATAACCATTACCATCATCGTCAATACCATTATTGGGTATTTCTCCCTTGTTCACCCACATATTGTTAGCTAGATCGGGATGATTGTAATCTATCCCAGTATCTATAACAGCGACGGTTACATTTGAACTACCTGTCGTTATATCCCAAGCTTCTTTAGCTGAGATATCAGCTTCTGCAATTCCCCCCGTTTGTCCAGTATTTTCTAATCCCCAGAGTTCATCAAAACGTGGGTCTGAAGGCAATTGTTGTATACTCACCAAGTAGTTAGGCTCAACATACTCAATATCCGGATCATTTTCTAACATTTTTTTAGCTTCTTTGAAATTCAAACCTTCCGGTAAGTCTATTTTATGCCAACGTTCAAAACCCGATTTGCTTTTACGTTTTAATCGCTTGGCAAGTCGTTTCATTCTCAACTTACCTTTTTTCTTTAACCGTTTTATACCACTCGTGTTTCCCCCTCTTTTTCGCATTCTTTCAGCTTTATGTGTGAATTTAATCAGTAATTGATTTTCATGAAAACGTTTTGCTTTAGCCTTCTTGTGTTTTGCTGAATCATTTATTCCCGATTGCTGGGGATGTAAAGCAAAACCATTAGATGAACAAATTAAAAACAACAAAAGAATAACAAGCGACCTAATTACAATCTTCATCTTCCGCCTCCAACGCGTTTACGTATAATTTCTTTATATGAAAGATTGACGGAATGTATAATAATTTTTGAAAATAAACTTTTTAGCGCTTGTGTGATTTTATTCACCTAGGAAAAGGTGACCGGATTTATTGGATTGTATTTTTTTACTAAACTCTTGATGCAGGAGATGGGTAGTATGTAAGCGCAAATTAAACCCCATCTTCCAATAAATTAGTTGATTATTTATTGGAAGATGGGGTTTAATTTGCGCTTACATAGAATTCAAAAACATATAAGTAACGGTATAAAAATGCTGTAGCAAAGCAATTAAAATTGGCCCCTGACTTTCAAAAGCATCATCTACTACGGTGGTCTATAAAACGTTGTACATCAATTATGAAATATTAAGGCAGCTACTAGGTAGTCAAACTTATGTCTCTTAATCAAAATACCTTCTTGAACAAAATCATATTAAGCAAACGAGATAAATATTTAATTAACTGCTCTACCCTTTTTACACCGGAACCATACATCAAATTAAAAAGGAGATTCTTTAGAGGCTCCTGCCCCACACCTAGCCTGATCCCTATTTAATTGTCTACCGATGAGGCTATTATTGAGAGTTATTTGTTTCTTTAATATGACACATATTCCAGTATCCGAATAACATTTTGTCCAACTATTATCCTAGAAATAGCAGTTGAAAACGATTTATAGCACAAGCTCTTGAATCACTAGCACTTTCAAAAAATGCTCGCTTAACCTAAGGGTGAAGCTAAGATTTTTTAAAAGCACTATTGAATCAATTTCTTGCACTCTAAATTCGTGTTCAACTGCTTTTTCTAGAATTATTCAATCATCAAAGGTATTAAAATCCTGACCATCTGCTTGATCCATAAAGTTACCAGTTGGTCCTTGCATGACAAAATGCAAACCAACAAATTTTAATACGCCAACTATTTTTAGTTTTCTTTCATTTGGCGTCAAGGGTGGTGGGACTGCATGATTAACGGTAATACTCGCCGCAAATACTAAATTGTGAGGCAAGGAGTATCCAGCATTTGTCAAATTGGCACCTATAGGATGGCTGCCTGTGGTTGATCCGGATGAAAGCCGATTAATTGCGGATTCACAATTGCTATCCATCAATAATGGCTGGTTCATGCACACAAACCCAGGAATCTCGGGAAGCGATGTGATGCCCAATTCCCCTGCAGCACAGAGCAAACTTGCAGCGCCACATGAATTACTAAAAAATTGTTTTTTTTTGCATATTCAATCTCCTTAAAAATTGCGTATCGTGAATATCCAACGACAGTATTACTTACAGGAGGAACACGCTCGATTTTGCTTAATTATCAATTGTCCCGAAAGTATTTGCATACCTAAAATTGGGACCGTCGGCAGCAGGGATGCTACCGTCGAGCATATAGGGATATATTTACAGCGAGTCAAAATATGAGGTATGCAAATACTTTCGGGACAATTGATATAAGCGGAGACAACACTAGCTGTCGGTATTCACAAACTATAACTAATCCATCACAAATCTTTAGTAATGCAAATCACATAAAACATATAACTCGATTATTTAATTCCCCATCATACGGGCAATTTCACTTTGACATGTTTCCTGGCTTACCAATCCTCCAAAACGACTTGCAAAGCCTGCAACGGATGATTTGATTAAATCACGGGAAATTGTTGCGTTCACGCATCACCTTCAATATTTGCCCAATTGCCCAAATCGTAAAATCTACTACGGATGACAACAGAATAATACCCAAGAATATCACTCCGTTTAACACTGGGTAATACAACTTCGTTCTGAGCAACAACCGAGTGCCAACAAGCAGTATTCTGCGCTATTCCGCTCGATTATTGCCATATAGTGAAACTCCTTCTAGTCTAATTTAACCTACTTCCTGTGTGAGTTTATTTTAAACTCAGAGAGAAAGTAATACCCATGAGTTTTGAATTTGCGCATATTCGTACACTGATTCATATACTAAGCGCAATTCCCAAATCGTATTTGATAAAATCGCTTTGCGGAACTATTTCACCAAACTTTAGGAATTGCACTTAGAATATGAATCCGCATGAGAGAAAAAGTATTGCTTAACCCTAAAAACCACGGTCGAACACGGCAGAGTGTACAGATTTCAAGGTGTAGATCAAGTCGCAGTGATAACGTAGCTATTGTCGCTTACGGAGTTATAAGATATTTTCAATGGAGAATAAATCTCCACCACCGTAATGCCATGTCTGATTTACAACAACAAACTAGACACATCATCTATTTTGTTACCTTCGATATCCATAATCACTTGCTGAGAGCCTAATTTAACAATAACTGCAAGGGCTGTGCATGATGTATAAATACCAAAACCATTTGATCCTTTATGAGAACTTATGCTAATTTCCATAATCGGTGTAATGCTGATGTCGTAAAACCTTATTTCATCGCCCAATATCCTTTTAATCATTTTGCTGTTCCTTGTTATTTCTAATTGCACGCCACAGTTCTTTGCTGACAACAAATTTAAAAATAGCAAATAAAATAATATACAAGCGAACTTCCAGGTAGGTTTTTAGTTTTATTTGTAATAATTCCTCATCAAAATGAGGATGAATAACTAAATAATGATTTTTTCCACGTGGTAATACAGACGTTAATCCAGATGTCAAACCATAAACATATCCGGTGTCCGCTGGATTTTCCAGACCAAATTTTACATTAACCTGCATGTAAGGCATGCGTAAGCCTAAACGCAACTCCCAAAGCATTTTGACAATTTGCTTCATCAACTCCGGATTTAAAATAATTCTGATTATCTTTTGATAGTTGAATTGGTCTTTTTTTACGGATTTTTTGTGTTTAGATTTTTCAATTGATATTTTTTTTGACTTTATGATGGTTTTTTTTGAATCAGACAGTTTAATTTTTACAAACCCTAACAACCAAACGAGAAAAAGTTTGGTCGTTGGTTTTTGCTGATTATCATATTCAATCGCTAAACCAATGGGTACAAATAGGATTAATAGCATCAATCCCAGAAAAAATAACAGGATATAAAATACTATCAATATTTAGCTTAATCGCTTTCGGTTTTTTTCATAGCAGTACCAATTGCCTTGCCAACAGATTCAAATGCCGAGGATGCTCCACTTTTAATAGACTCTATACGTACACCATCCTTATCGATAATAATCATGGCAACGGGTTTAATACCACCTCCGCCACCGGTGCCAGCTCCCACACCTTCGCCCTCATTGTTCGCGCCCATTTCCCCTTTACCACTGCCACCGCCCGCACCGAAGCCAAATCCAACACTAACCAGTGGAATCATGGTGACATCACCCACAGTGACGCTATCTCCCACCACAGTTTTGCTGTTGAGCACGCGTTCAATCTCGGCTAATGACGTTTTTAATAATTTTTCCACTTCTTCCATTCATCTTCTCCTGTTAGGTGTTGTGTTGTGCATTTTTTATCAATGTTTTTTCACTACTCGAATGGAAGAACTTTTCTTATAGTAAGAATTAAAAAGCGCAAACACGCTTTCCATCCGACTTGTTAGTATATGTTATATGATAATATCCTGTTAATTACCATAAGTTAAGTGATGACAGATTGAAGCAATTATCATACGAATGAAATTTAGTAATTTGTAACAAATTGACATTCTTGGGGCGAATCGTTGTTGTCCCACTAAACTGACTACCCCGCTGGAAAAAATAAGTTACTCCGCAGCAGTTAATTTGTCAGCTTCAAACGGCGCTGCACCAGGTTCTGGCTCTTCTGTATCTTCTGGTGGTGTAAAACGACCCAAACCTTGAAATATCGTATATTCAGATATATCCAATTTACCATTTTCGTCTTTATCGATTTCAATCCATTTTTTTGTTAAATCAGCGCGATCTTTTGCTTCTACATCACTTATATATCCATCGAGATCAGCATCCAATTCTTCAAATGTTTTCGGGATTTCATTAGCCACAAGCTGTGTGCTGGCCACAACGAAAGAAAATAAAACGATAAGTTTAACTTTCATACTACTCTCCTATTTTTCGGTCAAACATCAAGTATAATTCGGATTACGTTTATAAAAATTCGTATTAATACTTAGTTTATGGGTATAGAAACGCAAGAGTCAATTTTCGTCTTCCCAAACTGCGTTAGTCATGAGTTAATACCTTTATAAATAGAAAATAACATTAATTAACGATATTTAACCAGCGGGGAAATATTATTCTAGAATTTCGAAATTTCATACCAAATAAAATAAAATTAGATACTGAAATAATTTTACTTTTGAAGAATAAAATTAAATGGTTGTCGCTATCTATTGTTCTACTAATGTTTTCTGTTGAATTGGCTTTTTCAAATACAAAAATGGAAACCAATATGTTATCCACTGATACTGCGGAGCTCATACAAGATCTGGATTATCTATTGGATAGTCAACATAAGCATATCGCACTCTCTGTTCCTTTTGCACTAAAAGCGTTTTATATTCATTCTCCCAAATTAGTTTGGTTTGATAAAAAACAAATTAAAAATTCTGCCTATGCTTGGTTGAACATCATTAAACAATCTCATTATTATGGCCTGAACTTAAATGGGTACCACAATAAACAACTTCACGAAATATTAAATGAAAACGTTCAGTCACTTTCAGACAAACAAATCATTTATGTCGATATTTTATTAACCGATAGTTTTTTTTCGTTTACAGACCATTTGAGACATGGACAATTAAAACCAAATACAAATCTAAGGCGATCACAAAAATCATTAATAGGTAGTAATAAATTACATCAATCCTTACGCGATATGCTTCTACAAAATGCTGGAAGGACGGTATTCCAGATGTTTTTGTCCCGTCTTGAACCTCAGCATAAGCAATATAAAAAATTACGTGAAACGCAATTTAATCGATTAAAACACATTGATGCATATAGAACGGTGGATACTTCGTCGAAAAACTATTTAAAAATTGGCATAAAAAATCCTCGTGTTGCTTCATTACGCCAATTATTATTCGATATCTACCCTGAAATCCGAAGTAAACCATCAGTCATTACAGACTATTTTGACGAAGAATTGCAAGAAATCGTCAAAATCTTTCAAACAAATCATCAGCTCATCAACGATGGAATTGTCGGCCCTAAGACACAAATAATCCTGAATAAAAAATTCGATTCTCTTACTTATTTAATCAATAATAATTTAGAACGCTGGAGATGGTTGCCAGATGATCTTGGAAATAACCATGTCTGGATAAATATTCCAGAATATATGTTATACATGGTTAAAGATGGTCAAGTTTTTGATTCAATGAAAGTGATAGTTGGACAAAATGATAAACGCACACCGGTCATGTCGCGTGTTATAAATTATTTGGTTTTTAATCCTTATTGGTTTATTCCTTCCAGCATTGCTTTAGAAGAATTTGTGCCAAAAATGATTTTAGATAGTGATTATTTTCAAAAACAGAGAATTCATGTTTACATACAAAACAAACAAGAAAGATTTGAAATAAATCCTAAAGTAATAAATTGGCATGGTATAACAAACAAGAAACATTTGGCGCCATTCAAACTTATACAAGATCCCTGGCCTGGAAATTCTCTTGGTCGAATTAAATTTATCCTTCCAAATGATGAACAAATATATCTTCACGATACACCACAGAAGGAATTAATGGATAAGCCATGCCGCAGCTTTAGCTCTGGTTGTGTCCGATTGGAGGACTCTGTGAAACTGGCAAATTTTGTATTAAGTTTTAATACAAATTGGTCTCCTGAAAAAACAGCTCAATTATTAAACACGAAAGTCAATCAAACTATTCATAAAATGGTTAAAGTCGACAAGCCTATTCCAGTTCATATTCACTATATTACATTAACCATAACCAAGAACGAAAAGTTTGTTATTGGAAATGATCCATACAAATGGGATATCCAATAGCGTTTGGTACTCCTTATGCGAATAAAACTGAATTCCCTATACTAACTATTCGATTAGAAATTCATTAATTGTCTCGGAAAAAAGGGCAGACCTATTTTAAAGTTTTTTTGCTGATCCTCTGAAAGTAAGTTCTTAATTTCATTTTGAGTTTTAATGCGTAACATAAATAAACCTTTTTTGATTTTATATATATTGTCATAAGCAGATCCAATTTTGTCCAAATCGGATAAATCCTGATTGTATATTTCACTTAATTCTTCAGATGCATCGAATAATCTTTCTTTAGCGTCAAACATTTCTTTACGCATTCGTCGAAATATTTCTCGTATTTTTATTTTCTGATCTTTTGAAAGCTCGAGATCAAACAGATTATTCTCTAATGAAATAGACAGATTTTGATTCATCCATCCACAGGGACCTCTTCTAAAATCTGGATCGAATTTATCACATTGATACATACCTCTCCATGATCCCATCCCCCTACCCCATCCCCAGTTAAATTCCCTTTCGTCTGATGGTATGTTTTGATGCATCATACTGCGCGGATGAGAAAAACTTTCCCGTGGTGCAATCACATAAATCAGAATCAACAAAATAATTTTTACAAATATGCTTGAACATATATGATAATTTTTCATTCTCTACTCCATAGAGTTTTATTCTCCATATAGTCAGTTAAGTAATTATATGATAGTTCGCATAAAGTCTATTCGTGTTTATACGGATATAAATTGGTTACAAGAAAATGAGGTATTTAGACAGTGAGATATACTTGCTTTTTTGAAACGAGATAATTTCCACAATTCACTACAACAATAATTCGCAAATTTTTTTCATGATCAGTCATAATTATTAATTATAATTTTAAAGCAGATATATTTAAAATTTGTGACAAATCTACGTATAAACCACAGTATTATTTTTAAACGCAAATATGATATACAGGAACGTAGTAACGATTTGAAATAATATGTTGTCAGATACATATCATTTAACTAATTTATCAACAGAGGTAGCCAATATGGATGTCGCAAAAACGAAAGAGCTTAAAGAAAATCAACCAAGCGAGAAGGAAAATAAACCGGATATTTCCCAAACTTCTCATGTGCTCCCAACTTTCGACGAAATGGATCGTATGTTCGATCACTGGTTCGATAACACATTTCAACAGGGATGGTTAAGACCGTTTAATCGGGAATGGCCGTCCTTAACTAAACTGTCAAATTCGATTGACACACGAATACCAAAAATTGATATTATTGATCGAGATGAAGAAATTATTGTACGAGCAGAATTACCCGGTATTGATAAAGACAATTTAGATGTTTCTGTTAGTGACAATTCCATAACGATTAAAGCGGAAACCAAACAGGTTGAAAAAGTGGAAAAAGGCGAGTATTTCAGAAGCGAAATTTCTCGGGGCTCATACGCTAGAACAATCAAATTACCACACAATATCGATACTGAAAACCCAAAGGCCAAATTCAAAGATGGTGTTTTAGAATTGAATTTACCTAAAATCGAAAAAACTAATCGTCGAAATATTAAAATCGAATAATCTCACATATGTAATCCAAGGCAATAATGGCGATATTATTGCCTTAGACTTCTTGTTTTCAGGCAGATTAGAGCAATAGGTGATGGTCGTGATTTACAAAATGAGTAACTGCTCCTATCGATTACGAAGACAGCTTTTTAACCTTTTTTGATATAATTTTTACAATCTTTTCATACGATAGTGGTGGCCCATAAGATATTGCTTTACCATCCACATAGAGTCCATCTGATATTCCCCATTGCAAGAATATATCCCTATCTGACGTATCTATGAATTCAAATATTACTTTATCACCAAATTCCTTGCATGCTCTTTTCGCTCGTTCAAATACAGCATTTTGTGCAGGACACCAACCATTAATAAATGCAGATACCGTTACCTTGCCTGAAATCTTTGGCACGTCTTTTTTTTGATGAATCCAATGAGGTTGACTCGCATCACCTGAAAATGGCTTCCAAACTAAGAGACTTATATAATCCCTATCTGCCTTTTTATAACCATGTTTTTTAAACCAGGATGACTTCATCCAAAAGGGTAGCCACAGTCCCCAAGCTGCCATACGTTTCGCACCTAGATTTTTAGCATCATTTTCTGCAGCCGTAAGTAATGCCGTTCCTATTCCCTTGTTCTGATAATTACCAATTCCTTCTTTGTAGCCATGTACCCAAATACAAAGAATAAAATAAAGTCCATTACCATCTATAGTAGATTCTTCAACTGGTAAATATTGAATCATTCCCGTCATGACACCGCCTTCATCAAGCGATATTTTTACTCTTAAACCCTTTTGTTTATACTTATTGTACCAACACGCCTTATGATCGCCGGCCTCTTTCATTTCTTCCGACCAACCTTCCAGACAGTTAAAATAGTTATCATAATACTTAGGTTCTAGATCAATAACTTGCATAATCTTCTCCCGAATAAAAACAGTGCACCTATTATTTTGACCTTAACAATCATATATCCGTTTTGGGAATTCACCACACATCCTGTTAATCCACTGTAGACAACAACCAATCAGCATACTCCCACGTTCAAAAAAAAGAAACAGAGAAAATACTGCAGGCAGACATATCAATAATATGATAATGGTCATGACACTGCGGTTTAGCTGAAAGCGGAAACAAGTACAAACACCAGGACAACTCTACTATTCGAAAGTCATATGGATATTGACAAAACAACAATCGCGCCTTAAAAATATTACATTACGTATTTTTTCACCCCTTTATTGGAACATCATTCTCTTTTCTAATTTACATTCCTCTCCCCCTTTTTATCAACATAATTAATTGGATTGCTACTTTTTTGCCTTATTTGTCTGTCTAACTCAATCCGGCCAACATTCATTCACTCTGAATTTTGACTATTGCAGTGGCAAAATGCTAAAAGGGCCAGATAATTGCACAGTATATGGCATGAAAAATGGTGAGATTAAAAACGAATCGTTGGCGATAAAACACAGTATTATCGCAGCGACATTATTGACATTCTATGGCGGAGCAGTTTGTCCATTTGTTGATTCTTTGTCAATTTGGTTTTTGTTCATCATATTCTTTGTTGCGTTTGGCTTATCCTGGTTAAGCAAGTTTTATATTATTAATCAACTCACAATATTGACAGATCATCCTTTGCTAGCAAATTTATTGAAGGATTTTTATGTTTATGTCGTCGCGGCAATCTTAGTTTGCAGTTTTAATTTTTGGTATTTTGATTTTCCCATTAGTTCTGGATTAAAAATATTATTTGGTGTTCTGTCTATTGGAATTTTTGCCAGTATAGACAATCAAATATTTCTTGAACGCCACAGGATAAAATCAGTTAAATCATCTAAACAAAAGATTTCTGGCATTAAACTTTTTTCTGTAACAAAAAAACTTTCCATCCTATTTGCTCTACTCATGTTAATAACCGCTATCATCATTAGTATGGTAATCATTAAAGATGCTGATTATTTATTGAATGGCGATTATGTTTCAAAAGAACAGGCAAAATTAGCCGTATTATTCGACACATTATTTGTTATCGTTACTTTCTTCATTTATGGCTTAAAGATACTGTTTAACTACTCTAAAAATATTGCGATGATGTTCGAAAGGCAAATTAAATCCTTATCAGACGTTCATCATGGAAATCTTCAAACCCTCGTTCCGATTACCACCTCTGATGAATTTGCACATATTGCAATTGGTACCAACGAAATGATTGCTGGTTTAATTGAGAAAGAACGCATCAGAACAATATTGGGCAAAGCGGTAAGCCCGGAAGTTGCAACTAAACTTATTGAAACACAAGAAGACAATCTCAGAAATGGCAGCAGAAAAAGTGTCATTGTCCTCTTTAGCGATATTCGTGGATTCACTGAATTGAGTGAACAGAGTGACCCTAAAGCAGTATTGGCAATGTTAAATGACTATTTTGAAAAAATGGTAACAATTGTACATTCCCATGGTGGCATCGTTGATAAATTTATCGGCGATGCCATTTTAGCTGTGTTTGGTATCGAGTCTGATGAAGAAAAACTATTGCCTTGTTTTGCAGAAAATGCTGTTCTCTCAGCAATTGAAATGTCGAATGCGGCAAAGAATATACTATCCCCAACCGGTGTACCACTAAAAAACGGTTTTGGTATTCATGGAGGAAGTATCTTTGCTGGAACGGTGGGTTCAGCAGAGCGATTTGAATTTACTGTTATAGGTGATACTGTTAATACCGCAAGTCGGATTGAAGGTTTGTGTAAAAATATTAACAAAGAAATTATTATCTCTAAAATAATTTATGATTTACTGAATCAATCAATGCAAACCAATTTTTCAAAAGAGGCTAAACATCACCTAAAAGGGAAATCCACCGACACCCAGGTATTTGGCTATTCTAAAGATCCATTGGCGTTGGTGGATATCGATCCCAAGGTATTGAAGTTATAAGTCAATAATTAATATTGGCAGCACTAAAAATGTTTTAAGAGTGCTGAGCGGCATATTAGCAATACTTGTTCGATAACGAGTAGTATTATAAACACAATATTTTTCGGGCCAGTATTAGTTCTTGGCGTCCTATTGATTTTGACAGGTATTATTGGTTGGGATCCTATTCGGACACTAATTCAAAAAAACGGTTTACCAAATAAGATTTCATTATCATCAAAAAATTAACAAAGTCAAACGGTAAAAAATATGTTCTGAGTCTTTTAGCTCGTATGCTAACTATCAGATCAAGTTTGAGCTAGTACAAATAAGTGATTTTGAAATAGACGGCTTCAAACTTATTGTAAATTTCCCCCGTTTGATTGGATTTGAGCAATTTCCTGATTTTGATTTAAGGGATAAATCAAATCCAATAATTCTTGATAATCAATATATGCATGCTGATATTTTGTGGCATTGGAAATGTATTCAATTTTTGCATTGATTTCAGCATTTATGCTATTCGTGAGGAAACTAATATCAATTTTTTGGGCTAAAAACATATCTAAATCCAATTTTCTTTGTTTTGCTGCTAGTTTTACTCGCTCTCGATTGATATCTAAAATTTCGCGGTATGCCTGTAAACTATTAATTAAGCCGAGAGCATCTGACTCTAAAAGTTGTTTGGTATCTAAATACAAATCGTCTTGTTTCATGCGGCGAATATTAACTTTATCCAATCTAGATTTGGCTGCAGTGTTTCCAATTGGGTAATCGAATGTTAGCGTCGCACTGTATCTTGACACGTCGTGATCATAGGAGCCAGCGAATGATTCACCCGATCCATAATTAGAAATGGATAAGTCTAGATTTAACTTAGGGTTTTTTGAGTTTTCCGCAACGGTTTTTTGATGATCCAATCTTTGTTTTGAAACGCGGTGTGCTTTTAAGCGACGAGAGCTGGATGCGATAGAATTGAGAACATTATCTGTTGATTCAATATTGTGTGTACTAAACAAATCATATTTAGGATCGTTTGACTTTAACAATTGAAGCTCTAAGAATTGGGCTAATTCATATTGTGTTTTTTTGTATTTTCTCAATGAACTAGCAAGTGCCCCTTTGACTTGAATAGATAGTGAATTAATATAAACGGAATGTCTTTGTTCGTTATCAGTATTCGGTTCAACTGTTTCGGGTTTAGCGGTGATATCTGAAATGAGCTCACGAGTTTGTGAATGGGCTTGGCTCATTTCGTAATAACTTGCCAGGTTTACAAAATTGTGAGCAACATGTGTTAGCGAGCGTTCTTTTCGTTCTTCTACATTAATATGGCTCTCTCTTAACTGATGCCCCAAAAATGTAAAATGACTTTGTGATACGATACCGCCAAAATTTTTCCACAATGGAATATTGAGTGACGCGCTTAATGCGTTGAAATTGGACCTTTCATTGAATCTATTTTCTTGATCCTCAATGGATAAATGATGCGACAAATGAATTTTCCCGCCAAAACTCCAAAGGCTTCGACCAATGGAGGTTGTTAACTCCTTTACTTTTCGAGTACTGTTGTCTATGTCTTCATAATCGGTATGTTGGTACCGTGTTCTCGCATGTAATCTCCAATCTTCTCCTCCAGACTCTTGCTCTAGGTCTTTCTCCGCGATGCTGATGCGAGAATCTTGAATTCGAAATGACGGATGATTATCAACCATGTGCTGTAGCACTTCTTGAAGAGAAATGTTGTCGGCATATCCATTTTTAAAATGTATTAGGCATATTAAAAGTACGAAAATTATTCTTTTCATTATTCACCCCTGATAATTGTATTATTTGTGTTCTTAAAAAAATTAGTTTATCGTTTTCAATTAGTATACTGGATTTGTTTCTATTTGAGCACAATGTATTCGTATAAATTTTAAAATTGATTAAATCTGGATTACCTTCGGTTACTAAAATTCGAATAAATATAAAATTTAATGTGATTCCATGTGACTCAAAAACAATTATTTACGACCTAAATTGTTCTTTATTGATTTGCTTGTGTTTGAGCGTTTTTGGCATTTGATATTAAAATATATTATCTTTATTGTTTTCGAATCTCGCTCTAGAGATTGAAGATGAAATAGAGTATTTTAAATTCCTTCAGTTTGAAATACATAATTTTTTTTCTCTTTACATAAGCGCAATGCCAATAAGTAAATCTAAAATATTTTTCGATATCTGAATTTTCATAATCGTAAAAGTTTTTTATTGGTTTCGAAATAACTTTCAGATGGATCTAAGTCTTATATTCTGAGTGCTATAAGCACGGTTTGATTATTTGGTTAGTTTATTCCGTGTCAGCATTGAAATTCTTTCGGTTAACCCGGTTAATTTGCGTTGGTAACATGGTGTGGATTCTGCGAAGTAAAGCTATATGGTTAGCATTGCAAATTAAAAAAAAAGCAAAGTTATTATGAATTGTAAAGATTGCTTTGATAGAACTGACATAACCTCCGTCTTAGCAGTAAGCACAATTTATCCTACCAACAAGGAGCTTTATTAATTGACCTCGTTGGTGAAATTTCTGCTGATATAAGTACAGACTAAAAATATTTCAAAACATAAAAAAATATTTTGATTCCTTTTTCATGAGTGCGAATGATAGTTAAAGCCAATGGCATATCATTTGGTCATTATTTGTTATATCTAAGACAGTAATGATTTGGGGAACTTTTCGTGTAATTCTAGCGTTATACTTTGACATGGATTTGTTGAATATGCTAACTTTCACCGGCCACAGCATAGTGAGCCATATTAAAATAAAAAAGGGGTCTTCATGTCTTATTTAATGCGAACTGTTCGTAACATTTGTTGTTTTTCATTTACTTTGTTATTTGCCTCATTTGCTTTTAGCGCTGAGTCAAATCCGCAACTCGATCGCATTGAAACAAAGGTCGAATCCGTAATAACAAAACAAGATCAAGTCCTTGATATTATCGATGAAAATCCGCTAAAAAATAAAAAATTCGGCATTGAAATAAATCCCTTTCGCCTGCTATTTATTGATAAAGATGATAAGACGTTTAGTGGATCATTTTCCATATTTAATGTTTCACCCAATGTGGAAATTGCAATTCCCATTTATGCTTCGAGTAGTGGATCCGGTAATAATAAATTTAGATCGTTAACGATAGACGGACATTATCGTTACTTTTTAAATAAACATGCAAAGGGGTTTTATATTAGTGGCATGTCTCGTTTTACTGCCCTACACGGAACGTTAGGTAAGAATTATGATTACTTCAACGATGAATTAGCTTCTAATAAAGACAGAGATTCTACCTATAAACTGGGTATTGGATTTGGATTGGGGTATCGTGTTTTTTCAAAATCAGGATTCTATTGGGGCGCGGGTTTAAGTTTAGGAAGATATATCGTCGGTGAAAATGATCGTTATCAGTTAACATCCGGTGATTTAGCGTCGGACATCGATGATCAAGAGGTAATAATCGATGTGGAGTTTTTTAAATTTGGATACGCGTTTTAATATTAAAAACAAAGGTCCTACAATTAATTAGTATGAACTATACACAATTCTAATAGAACATAAGAAAAAAAAACAATACTACTTTCCAGATATCCCAACGTTATTATTCAACATTTCTTCTAGCCTAGCATTGCGATTGATCCAGCAAATGCGGCTCCATCAATAAAATCACTCTTTCATACCCTCTAACCTTTGTTTATGGCGAACAAAATTAGCTGAAACCTCTATAGCTTGTTTCAAAACTTTCATGATTTTTACTCCATACCCTTGCTTAAACCTAAAAAGATCAGTTGAAGTAGCAATCCTAATACACACAAAGTAGAATGGTAATTTCCCGCTGCGTTTTCTAGAACTAAGCATGAATATTTGTATGAATTTGGGCATTTCGTTTCTAAGGTACGCTGTGTGAATATTTCAGCAGAAAAATAGTAGGAAAAAACCATGAGTGACAAAATTTCCTCCCTTTGGGGAAACCTTTCAAAAAAAAATAAACCCTGGCATGAAAATGTCACCGATATGTGGGCAAAAACGCCTTTTTTTCTTGGTATTCCTAAATCTGAGATTCGAAATCTCTCAAAAAATATGCATTTGAGAAGATACCAAAATGGAGAAACCATATTTCATCTAGGTGACCAGGGTGCAGGGGCAGCGATGATAATTTCCGGCCGCGTGGAGATTCGATATCAAAATGCGGTGTTAGCGACACTGAAAAAAGGTGATTTTTTTGGCGAAATCGCATTAGCATTAAATGAACGTCGTACCGCAGATGCGATTGCCACAGAAGATTGTGAATTAGTGTTTTTTTTACGACTGGATTATGAAGAGTGGATATCACGAAAGCCTCTGCATGGCGCCAAACTCAGCACTAACCTAGCACATGTACTCGCTCAACGACTATTACATGCGAACCAAATGTTATCCGAACAGCGAGAAAAATAATGTGGCCTAAGTTTTATGAAAATCCTGTCATTCACGCGCTCATCATATTTTTGCTCATCATTGGCGTTACACTACTATCCGCTTGGATTTTTAGTCCGGTATTGCTTCCATTAATTATTTCTGGCATTTTGTACGTTGTACTAGAACCGTTAGTCGTTATACTTGAAGGTAGAGGTTTTAACGACAAAACAGCCGTAGCGTTTGTAATAATATTTCTCCTACTCATTATTTTTGGCAGTGTAGTCACTTTATTTCCACTTTTATTTGATCAATTACAAGAATTACAAGAACGATTACCCCATCTTTGGCAAAAAATTTCATCGCTTATTAACGTGTTTAGCACGATTATAAATGATGTCACTGGTGTTAAATTTGATGCGGATACCGTATTTCAAAATGCTCTGAATTATTTCAAATCAACTGGCGCAACTCTGGTAATATCTTCGGCGAGCATATTAATGCAATTTGCGATGGCATTGTTTCTGGTACCGCTTATCACATATTTTTTGCTACGAGATTTTCGCGTATTACGAAATCGAATGATGAGCTGGTTGCCAAACCACAGTTTTGAATTAGGCTGGATCATTTATCACGCCGTAGTTTTGCAGTTACAAGATTATCTTCGTGGTGTTATGAAACAATCCACCATCATTGCCCTAATTGCCAGCCTTGGATTTTATTTAATTGACGTTGAGATGTATTTTCTATTTGGTGTGTTAACCGGATTATTAAATTTTATTCCTTATGTGGGCCCACTTCTCGCCGTAATACCACCATTATTGGTAGCCTTGGGTGGGGAAAGTGTCACAATGCTAACTTTAGTTGGCATTCCCTTGGTCGTACTCTCTGCGCAGTTGGTGGATAATGTGTTAGTGATACCCACGTTAATTGCCCACACTGTTAATTTACATCCACTGGTTGTGTTATTGGGCATAATTATATTTGGTGCGTTTTTGGGATTCATTGGGATGTTAATTGCGATTCCAATTATGGCAATCTCGAAAATTGTTTTTACGTCGTTACTTTATGGTTTAAACAAACAAGACACATATTCTAATCACTAACTTTTTCCACCCTTTGGCTTTTATATAATTCAAACAGTCTTCTCGTTATATTGCTTTCTTTTTTATCAAACTGAAACCCAACTGAAAATATCTTTTGATTTTTTATATTACTGTGAAAAATAACTGAAAAACAATGTGCTCGGCTGATTGACAATTCATGCCATATCGACAACACTATATAAATATAAGTAGCGAATAATAAATTCATACCGGGGATTTCGCTTTGTGCTGTGCATACAAAACTTAAAAAATAATAACTACTAGTTCTGCGAATATTTAAATCACATCAACATTGATTTTAAATATTTCTACATTGTTCCCGTAAAAACGACATCCTTCATTACGTATTTGTTAGCCGCCACTCTAACGATAAAGTCTTTATATATACGAACTTTCATCGCTATAGAAGTTAACGTCTCACAGGTTAACAGCATTTGTATAACTATGGTCACGGGGAAAATATGAATAAGGTTTTTGAATATGCCAATCAGAAATCGAAAACTAAAAAAAATAAATTGCATTACATATTTTTCAAATCATTCATATTTATTTCAGCTTTGTGCGTAACTTTTTTCTCTTTTTCCTTCTCTGCTGCTGCCAGTTTTTCCCATGATGAAACCCAACAGCCTTGCTTTAGTTGTCATCAAATAAATAAAACTAAAACAAATCAAAATCATGAAGTGTTTGGCATTAAATGCGGTACTTGTCATTCACAAACTAAATGGATGCCGGTCAGTATTGACCATGCGTCATTTTCCGAAACATGCGCTTTTTGTCATAACAATTTACTGGCCACCGGCAAACACAATACACATATTTTAACCTCTGACTCGTGCGAAGCCTGCCATGCTAATTCGAATTGGCAAATGATAGTAAGAGTGGATCACGAACAAATTCAACAAGGCTGTGAAACCTGCCATAACTCATTTATTGCCATTGGCAAGCCAGTACAACATCAATTGACCACGGAACGCTGTGATAGCTGCCATAATACCACCTCGTGGCAAACACAAGATAAGCTCAATACTCGTATTACGTCTCGTGCGCTGCGCACATTGTTTGATCATTCCGGTATTGTTGATAATTGCATTAGCTGCCACAATGGCGTAGACGCATTACCAAAACCAAATATTCACTTCCCCGCCACTTCTTTATGCGAAAATTGCCACAGCACATTTTCTTGGCAACCGGCGATTAGTGTAGACCATTCGCAAGTTATCGGCGATTGCTTCAATTGCCACGATGGGATTATCGCAACCGGCAAAACAGCAACACATCCTGCATCAAATGATACCTGCAACTCTTGTCACTCATCTCTCGCCTGGTTACCTATTCAAGGCGTGAACCATGCCGATGTTTTGGGTGGTTGTATTGATTGTCACAATAATAATTTATACACTGGAAAAAAGGTGGGGCATGTTTTAGCAACGGATAATTGTGAGGCATGTCATTCGATTTACACTTGGTTGCCAGTTAAGAAAGTTGATCATAATGCATTGATAGGCACATGCATATCTTGTCATGATGGCGTTGCAAATATCGGAAAGCCCAGTACGCATATTCCCTCATCAGATTCCTGTGAACTCTGCCATTCCACGCTACTTTGGCAGGCTGTATCAGTTGTAGATCATTCACAAATTGTCGCACCATGCATTGTTTGCCATGACAACACCGTCGCTGTCGCAAAGCCAATATTTCACATACCGGTTACCGATGTATGTGACGCTTGTCATTCGACAACTGCATGGCGACCTGTTCCCTTGCATGATCATAATCAAGTTGTTGGCCCTTGCGTTGGCTGTCACAACGGCAGTAAATACACAGGGATTCCTGCTCAACACGTTCCAACTACTCAATTCTGTGAAGGTTGTCATAGTAGCGCCGGCTGGATTCCTGCTATTTCGATCGATCACGCTCAAACACTTGGCAGCTGCATTGATTGCCACAACGGAAGAGCAGCTGCAACAAAAAGTGCTGCGCATGTACCAGTCACTAATGTATGCGAGGCATGTCATACGAGTAGCGCATGGATACCCGCATTGATAGTAGATCACAATGAGGTTATTGGAGTATGTACTACCTGCCATTCCAAACCGGCCGTTCATATAGTTAGTGGTGGTGAATGCGATCTTTGCCACCTTACCACTAACTGGAATGACGTTATTTTTGTTGATCATGCTACGGTCGGTGATAACTGTGTTAGTTGTCACAATGGCTTAACGGCAACCGGTAAATCCATTTCACACATTCCCTCTTCTGATGCTTGTGTAGCATGTCATACCAGTGATGGCTGGATACCGGCAGCAATTATGGATCATAATGAAGTTATTGGCACATGCTCAAGCTGTCATTCGAAATCAACTAGTCATATTGCAACTGAGAGCGAATGTGACGCTTGCCATGTTCCGACTACCTGGCAAGATATTGCTTTTGTGGATCATTCAACATTAAGTGATGTTTGCGAAAGTTGTCATAACGGTACAACCGCTGCGGGAAAATCAAATACTCATGTTGCAACCACAGATATTTGTAAAGCATGCCATAATAGTCAGGGATGGATACCGATTGTTGCCATGGATCACAATGAAGTTTTAGGTGCATGCTCCAGTTGTCATTCGATGTCCCTCACTCACATAGAAACCACCGGCGAATGCGATGCTTGTCATGTTCCTACCACCTGGTTTGATATCACCTTTGTCGATCATTCCACGATTAATGGCAATTGCAACAGTTGTCATAATGGTTCAATTGCAACGGGAAAATCAAATATACATGTTGCAACCACTGATATATGTGAAGCATGTCATAATAGCCAAGCATGGATGCCTGCTGTCACTACGGACCACAATGAAGTTTTGGGTGTATGCTCCAGCTGTCATTCGATGTCGCTCACTCACATAGCAACCACCGGCGAATGCGATGCTTGTCATGTTCCTGTCACCTGGTTAGATGTCACATTTGTCGATCATTCCACAGTAAGCGGCAATTGCAACAGTTGTCATAATGGTGCAATCGCAACGGGCAAATCAAGTACTCATGTTACAACTACAGACGTTTGTGACGCGTGCCACAATAGCCAAGCATGGATGCCTGTTGTAACGATGGATCACAACGAAGTTTTGGGTGCATGCTCAAGCTGTCATTCAATGTCGCTCACCCACATAGCAACCTCAAGTGAGTGCGATGCTTGTCATACTACATCCACTTGGAACAACGTGACTTTTGTTGATCATTCTGCGGTAGGTGGCGATTGTTTTAGTTGCCACAACGGCACAATCGCAACAGGCAAATCAAGATCACATGTAACATCCACCGAAAATTGTGCAGCTTGCCATAATAGTCAAGCATGGGCGCCGGTTACTCTTATGGATCATACTCAAGTACAAGGCGCTTGTATTGAATGTCATAACGGCTTGAATGCTTCTGGTAAAAGTTCCTTGCATCCAACAACAAGCAATCGTTGCGAAGCTTGCCATAATTCTGTTCTGTGGGTTCCGGTTGTAAAAGTGGATCACTCCGAAGTTATCGGTTCCTGCAAATATTGCCATAATACGGTTTTAGCAGTTGGAAAATCTACATCACATGTTGCGACAACGGAAACCTGCGACGCATGCCATCTTACAAACAGTTGGTCACCTGTATTTGTAGTTGACCACACACAAATGTTTGGCACGTGTGACTCTTGCCATCAATTCCCAACAACACACGCTCGAACATCGACATATTGTGCAGCATGTCATCAAATTCAAGCATGGATCCCTATAACGACAATGGATCACAATGAAGTACTGGCAAGTTGTGAAGCCTGTCATCAACAATCTATTACCCATATACAAACAACCGAGGCATGTGATTTATGTCATAACACAACAAGTTGGCTAGTGGCTTTCATTAATCACAATTTGTTTGGGCCTCAACCTTGTATAACATGTCATGCTAAACCTGCTATCCATCCAACCACCTCAGACACATGTGAAGCATGCCACACCAGCTCTGGATGGATAACTGTCACGATGGATCACGCTCAAGTGACAACCTGCGCAGAGTGTCATCAAGCTCTTGCACACGGTGAAGCAGCGGATTGTAGCGTATGCCATACTTTTCCATTGTGGGCAGTCCTGTTGTAATAGTCATCCGGGTTGCCCATTAGACAGTTTCTTGTCAATAAATAAATACCATTTACCTTCTTGTTTAGATTAATGTATTGCACTAATGACACTCCCAGCTTCTCTAGCTTGAAGTTCTTTAGCAATCTAATCCGCATTTTTCACAGGTTTACAAAATTATCGCGCAGAGAATTAATCCCACAAGATGTTTTCTAACGGAGCGGAATACGGACAGCATTTCTAAAGAAAAAATATTTCTTTGGGAGATCAAAGATTAAGTGTATTGCGGATTATAGCAGTGTAGAAAGTGGATTACTTCCGTGATACTCGATCATTCTACACCGCACTATCATTGTGTCACTCAATGAAAATTTGTTGGTAAAAATCGAGAGTTTTATATGTTTGTTAAATTTGAAGAATTCAATTTATCTAATTACTAAAATACAATAATTACTGATGAACCATCTATTGAACTACATACAAGACCTGTAGAAGGCAGTTCACCCGTGATATTATATGCAGCGACTTTGAAGCAAACTGAATCACCCAGCTTTAACCCAAAATCTGTGCCTGCATCAAATACTGCATTTGGTGCGGTTGCATCAAAACCACTATCAGAAACACTGATTGCTTTAAAAAGAGTAGTAGCGTCAAATTGATTCTTATCGAAATAAATATTGTAACCTAATACATTATCCTCAGGCGGATTGGCTGACCAACTCAAGTCAATATAAATATTGCTAACACAATCACTACAGCTCACATCTATGCTAACGGAGGCAATAGAAAAATCACCATCATTATCGGTAACGCGATAGTTAAAGGTATCAGTTCCAAAAATACCACCTGTGGGTGAGTAAAGTATTTTGTCATCTGAAATATTCGCATTACCATAAATGGGAACATCTTCAATACTGATACTAATGGGTGAATTTATCAGGTTTTGATCGTTATCTAAAACCGATAATAGTAAATCTTGATCATCCGTTGTTGTTCCAAAATCAGGATTTGCAATTGGTACGACATCACTTACGGTTCTTGCTATTCGGAATCCGAAACCGTTGATTCGGATGCTAGAGTCATTCCATGCCCGATACGCTGAACGCAAATTAGTTGAGCTGTTGATCCAAGCGCCACCACGTGCTATTCGATGAGATGTATCTATGCAATTTTCTTCAGATTGTGCGCTACCATCAGTTGGCGCAACGTCGTAACCACCATAACAATCTTCAACCCATTCCCATAGATTACCGTGCATATCAAAAAGATCAAACGCATTTTCAGCAAACATACCTACCGGAGCGGTTTTGACATATGAATCTTTTGTACCATCAACGGCTAATCCACAACAAATGTCCGAACCATAGTTCGCATCATCATGGTCTATTGTATTGCCCCATGGATAAGCCGTGTTTGTACCTGCCCGTGCCGCATATTCCCATTCTGCTTCTGATGGTAATCGATAACGATTTGTATCATTTACAGGAATGCCTAGTTGAGTATTGAGCCAATCCAAGTAAACTTGAACGTCATCCCACGACACATTGATCACCGGCTGCTTAGGATCACGGCCAAAACCAGAAGCGGAGGCTTCATCGCAACACTTAGGGATTGATTCCGGATCACTAATAGGATTTGTTGTTCTGGTTTTTAAATATTGATCATACTCTTCAAAGGTCACTTCGTATTTACTCATTTCAAACGGGGCAACAGTAACAGTATGTACCGGTAGTTCATTGCTTTTACCTAAGCTTTGAATATCACCCATATCAAATGTGCCACTGGGGATGGCAATCATTTCAGGAATCAAAACAGAAACTACCGTTAACAAAAAATTGACTACATTACTAGAAATGCCATCATTTACTTCCAGTTCAATAGTGTAATTACCTAATACATCTGGCTGAAAGGAAGCAGCTATCATATCGGAATTATTGATCGTTGCTGAACTGCCATTGGGTTGCACCAGTAGGCGCCAAGTAAAAGTTAATTCATCGCCATTCATATCAGTACTGGGACTTGCGTCCAAATTGATTGTTTGATTCAAAAAAATGGTTGAATTTGCATTAATACTTGCAATGGGCGAGGAATTTAATACCGTTACAATGACGCTATCCATAGAGGTTTCACTTTTACCATCATCCACTGTAAGCTCAAATTGCAAGTCACTCGCTTTAGTTTCGATAGGTATGATAAAGCTGGGTTGTTTTGCAGTATTGTCAGATAATGTTATGTTTGGCGGCGCTGTCCACAAATACGATAATGACTCGTTAAGTGGATCGCTACTATCGCTAGCGTCTAAAATAACAGTATCACCCACAACCGCATTTTGCGGCTGGCCTGCATTGGCTTGAGGCCCGATTATAATAATATCGACCGTAGTCGGATCTGAATCTATACCCTTACTGTCGGTTACTACCAGAGAAAAGGTCAAAGTCGTACCTGCATCTAATCCTAAAGGCGTGGTAAACATTGGCTTCTCCTCTCCGATACCGGACAGGGTAATACCCGCTGGAGGAGTCCACAGGAAATTAAGCGTGGTGGTATCACCCACTGCTCGACTGGCGGTACCATCCAGAGTAACGAGGGTATCCACTTTAACTAATTGATCCAAACCAGCAATGGCAGTGGGTTTTATTGGCTGGGGATCATTGTCACTAACATTGATTATTACTGTGTTTGCTGTACCCAGTGTCGCGCCATTCACATTGCCAAGTAAAATTGAAAATGTTTCAGCAGTTTCGCCTTCAAATAAATTATCTTCCTTGATAATTACATTGAAACTTTGTTGTGTATTGGTAGCAGAAATCGTCACCAGTTGATTACTTATCGGTGTGTAATCATCGCTTGTTGCAGTACCAGGTACGGTGCTAACCTCTACCGTAATGTTACTTTGCGAAACACCATTAGCATTTATCTCTATGGCAACCAAACCGGCATTTTCTGCCACATTAACGTTTGTGCTGCTGAAGCTTAGGCTTGGTAATGTTTCATTATCAATAATGCTAATATTCGTATTGGTTTGAGCACCCAAACTAGCACCATTAACATTACCCAGTTGTGCACTGAATGTTTCTGCCGTACTACCCTCAAAAACAGTGTCATCAGTAATGTTGATATTAAGTGTTTGTTCGGTACTACCAGCAGGGATGGTAATAGTTTGATTATTAACTCCCGTAAAGTCGATACTTGATGCTGTGCCGGGTGTTGTACTGATATCAATCGTCATGGAATTTTGAGAAGGGTGGCTAGCGGTAATTTTTAGTGCCACGGAACCATCATTTTCAGCCACACTAAAATCTGTGCTGCTGAAGCCTAGGCTTGGAAATGTTTCATTATCGATTATATTGATGTTCGTATTGGTTTGAGTACCCAAACTAGCGCCATTGACATTACCCAGTTGCGCACTGAATGTTTCTGCCGTACTACCTTCAAAAACAGTGTCATCAGTAATATTAATATTAAGTGTTTGTTCGATACTACCAGCAGGGATGGTAATAGTTTGATTATTAACTCCCGTAAAGTCGGTACTTGATGCTGTACCGGGTATTGTGCTGATATCAATCGTCATGGAATTTTGAGAAGGATGGCTAGCGCTGATTTTTAATGCCACGGAACCAACATTTTCAGTTACGTTATAATCTGTGGCAGTAAAGCTTAGCGTTGGTATTTTTTCATTATCCGTAATGTTAATACTTGTGTTGACTTGTGAGCCAAGCATTGCACCTTTAACATTACTCAGTTCAACATTCAACACTTCCGCTAACGTACCTTCGTAAATTACATCGTCAGTGATGTTTATGTTAATCGTATGTTCGGCAATACCGGCAGGGATAGTGATAGTTTGATTGTTTATCTCAGTAAAATCTTGTACCGTTGCTGTACTTATCATTGTATTAACATCAAACATCACATCGGTTTCGGTAGCCTTACCTAAGGTAACAATCAATGTGGCAGTACCGGTGTTTTCCGCTACTGTAATATTTGATTCAGAAAGATTGATAACAGGTGGTACTGCAGCCGGTTCATCAATATTCGATATTGTAATAGTGAGACCCGCAGTATCGTTTTTATCTCCGTCACTGACGTTTACATCAAGTAAATAAACATTGTTCCCATCCGTATCGTCAGGTCCTTCAAAATCCGGCGCAGCATTGAACGTTAATATCCCGTTATCAGGATTGATAGTAAATAAATTGGCATCGGTACCGGAGATGGAAAATGTTAAACTATTGACGTTTTCGTCTATGACGCTAATGGTTGAAACAGCGGTATTGTTTTCATTAATATTAAACTCTAAAGGTGAAGTGATTTGAGGTGCCTGATTTTCTGCGATTATCGTTATCTCAATTTCATCACTAATATTTGCTGAGGTATCCTTTACTGTTATTTTTGCTGATCCGACTTTTTGCCCTTGAATTTCTCCATTTTCGCTTATACTTGCTATCGTCTCGTCACTACTGCTGAAAAATATAGTTGCTTCGGGATAATCTTGACCCTGATTATCCATCACTGACCAGTTAAGTTGTAATGTTTGGTTTTCTTCAACTGTGGTTATAGTTTTGTCTATATTTATGGATTTTACTTCTCGCGGGATGCTGGTGTCATCTTCCGGATTGGTTTTATTGAGAATTTCTTTTATGTTGCTGTAACCATCATTATCGGTATCATGTTCCAGACTGATGTCTGCCAAATCGATTTCACTTTGTTTACCCTCTTCAAAACTTAAAGAACCACTAGAACTTGCAAGTAAAATGGGCTCCGCTGTGTCGTTTTCATTTGAGAAATAGTATTTGACGCTGTAATTGTGGATCCCTAGTGGAATATTGTCACAACTGCCTTTTAGAGTTGCATCTTCATTGAGTGTTAACAGGCATTCGGTTTCACCGATTTTTACTATAACGTTGACTTCACCCGTTAAACTCTCATCACTTTTTAGAGACTGGATTTCTGCAATTGGTATGGATTTGATTGTCAGTTGGCTGTTTTGGTTTTGCGCACCTTTACCACAGGCTAACAGTAGAAACGGTAATATTAATAACAGAAAGATGGATTTTTGATGGATCAGTTTAAAATGTTTCATTGTTAGCTGGTGTTATTAATTTTCCGCAATTTTTGAAAATGGTTTGTCTTTGCTTATTCTGTATTCGTAGCTAATTCAAAAAATACTCTGTTATTCAATATTAATCCCCTATTTTAACTGGATTCGATCATTTTTATAACAATCCTGGCTTGTTCCAACACTCTTTTACTGCAGTATTTTAACGCATGTTTAATTAGATGGACATAGTAGGCAATTCGAACATTTGATATCAGATTTTTTATATTTTTTCCACAACGCTATCATTCACTAAATATGATTATAAATAGTTCGACATGAATTATGCCGTTTTTAGATTGTTTATTTCGAACTAAATAATAGAATTGCTTTCTATTTTCCAACGCATTCTTATGGAAATAGTTTTTTTCTGGTCCCCACGCTGCCGCGCGGGAATGAGAAAACAGCCGAAAACCGTAAGCGTAGCGTCGCGGTTTGAAGTCTGACCCAATTGGGAAATTGGGCGAACTTAATTGTGATTTTATACGTTGTCAAGCTACCAACTTTTTAACTTTTAATTTTTTGCGTTCTTTCTCAGCGAACCAAAGGTCATATTGTAATTGTTGGTTGAGCCAACTTTCTGAAGTGGTATTAAACGCAATAGAAAGGCGAACAGCCATTTCCGGACTAATACCCGCATGACCATTTAGGATATTTGACAAAGTTTTTCGACTTATTCCAAGCGCTTCGGCAGCTTCGGTGACCGTTAAACCAAGAGGCTCAATACAAAGTTCTCTTATCACTTCACCTGGGTGAGGGGGATTGTGCATTAACATGGTAACCTCACCTTAATGATAATCTTCATAATCAACAACATAGACATCTTCACCTCGGAATTCAAACGTTACTTTCCAATTCCCGCTAACTCTAACTGCCCATATACATTTTCGATTTCCAGTTAATTCATGTAAAAAAAGCCCTGGTAAATTCATATCTTGGGGTGTTGTAGAAGCGTGTAAACGACCAAGAATTATCCGTAAGCGATTGGCATGTTTAGTTTGAATTCCCGCCTTTGTTCCACGTAAAAAGAACTTTTCTAATCCTTTGTGTTTGAATTCCCTTATCATTCACTAAATGTAACCTATAACGTTACAGGTTTCAAGGCGTAACACCTCACGGCCTCCTTCCTCCCTCAGAACCGAATAAGCAAGTTTCCAAGCTAACGACTCAAGCATGACAAACATCCATATCGATGGACGTACCCGATACGTACTTCTCTTTTATAAATTCAAACACTTTCAGACTGATCTTGTGCAGTAACAACATATTTTTTCTGGTTCCCACGCTCCCGTGTGGGAATCCATACCTTAGTTTTGCTAATTTACAATATGCATTCCCACGCGGGAGCGAGAAAATATTTTTTTCCACGCTAAATAATTCGACAAATATTTTGTTGCTACACCATTAAACCGAATCATCCAAAACTTTAGTCGAGCGATTTGAATTTTACGAATAGAAAATTACTAAATACGTTATGTTTAGGGCGCCTCCTTTACAAAATAAGCATACCCTACTGGAATATTAAATATATTTAGACCACCAATGTAACTTCTTCTCAGTTTTAAATCTGCGGAAATAAACACACATTGGAAATAACATGAATATGATGATTAGTGAAACTAGGTACACAGTTCCAAGTTCATAACCAAATCCCTTGGGTTTTTTAAAAAATGGGTCACTGAACAGCCAATCAATTTCCTTGCCCATAAAAAAAGTGACAACAACTACTGTCAGATGAATCAACATTAAATGTGTTACATAAAAAAACAGGGGGACTTTCCCATAGACACCTAAAAACTTATTGGGAAAAGACATTTTTTCAAATAAAGCTAGGAATAACAAAGCAGGTCCAAGGGTCATTAATAAATAAAGCAAGGAGGGTGGGTATTTTTCTGCATCAATAAAAGAAAGCAAGCTTGCAAAAATGCTATCTTGCAATTGCCAAGGTGTAGGATCACCGTATATATTAATAAAGCGCAAAATGATAAATACCAAGACTGAACCAAATCCCATAATAACGAGTTGCTTTATTCGAGTGTCGTTCGGTTGAAGATAAAGCTTGCCAAGACAATAGCCCAATGCCATAACAGCAACCCATGGAATGATCGGATAAACAATAAATAATCGGCTATCTGCCGACATCATAAGAATACCTTGCTCGTGAAGTAACATCCATAATGGCTTCGGCCAACCAATGGCAGTGGCTGTGACACTATCGAGCAAATTGTGACTAACAATCATAACTAAACTTCCAACCAGGATAATTTTATAGGGAAGATATATAATAGCGACAAGTAAGATCATTGATAAACCCAACATCCAAATAACTTGCATTAAAAACAATTCCGTACCAAAGCTAAAAGTCCAGCCAAATTTAACTAAAGTAAACTCAAGAAAAATCAAAAATGCTCCACGCGTTAACAAAAACTGTGCTGTTTGTATTTTAGTATGTCTTTGCTGCCACAAAAAAATAGAAATTCCGGCGAGTAAAACAAAGGTTGGTGCGCATAAATGGGTAATCCATCGGGTTAAAAATATTAGCGGTTCTTGCACGTCACGAGGATTGAATGCACCACTGGCAAAAAAATCACGAGTGTGATCCATCAACATAAGCAGTAAAACTAAACCACGTAAGTTGTCTATGGAATGAAAACGATAACTGTCGACGTTATTATTAATAGAGGTCTCTCCCTGAGAATATCTAAGTTTGTCCTTACCCTAAAATTCTAACAGCTAAAAGTTGGATTGGAAAGATGGGAATAGAATCCTAATTGACGAGCAACATCGAAATTGAACCAGTATCATTGATAAACTGTACGCCTGATACTTTTGTTGAGATTTAACTAGCGGTAAACTAATTTGAACTATGTACTAAGTTTAATCCGCCAACACCATTACCGATTTCATTTAATTATAGAATACTTATCTACGATTTAAAGAAGTGGGATATTATCATCTTTTCAAACGTACAGATTATTTTGTTTTGTAATAATCCCTATATTTTTTTACGTTCTGCTTTCACCAGTCCAGCACGATATAACGGGATATCCCATTTTCACTAACTAAAAGTAAAACACGTTTCTCATCACTGCTTTTATCGATTGCCTGTTTAAACTTCATGTTGTTATTTACGTCCTGTTGGTTCGCCAGCAATATCATTACACCAATTCGTATACCGACCAAATCGGCAGGAGACCCACTACTAACATCCGTCACTGCAACGCCTTTGCCAGCTTGCAAATTATTTTTTTAGCAAGCTCCGCTGTAATTGTTTACACTGTTAATCTCCGTAAAAACCGGAAAATTAAAGCCGGCAATAAAAACAATCGTTAGTAAAAAAGTTGGCTTAATTGAATTATACATTTGATTTCACCACTGGTGATTGAACCTAGAAAAATCAGTTGAACACGAATTTAGAGTGCTAGAAATTGATTCATTAGTGATTTTAAAAATTCTTAGCTTCACCCTTAGGTTAAGCGAGCATTTTTTGAAAGTGCTAATGGATCAAGAGCTTGTGATATAAATCGTTTTCAACTGATTTTTCTAGGTTGAATGTAATAATTAAATCTACGATATCTCATCGCAAGAATAACCAAATTGGGAAAGCCCATCTTCTAAGTAATTAGCAAGATATGGATGCGCAATAAGATGCTCAACTGACGTATTTGTCAACGAATCAATTACACTAGCATAGGCTTCCAACCAATCATCAACCGCGTAATCACCACGACCCACAAGCATTAATGATATTAACTCCGTTAGTTACTCTTTATCTAATTCATTAATTGCTAATTTCAACTCTTGGTATGTTAAGTCTTCTGCGTGATCAGCTAATACCTGTAAGGCCCAATCGTCAGAGGAATTGTTTGGCTCTTCCGGTATGAAAACTTCCTCCTTCGCATGAAACTCCTTTGCTTTTGTTATAACAAAACAAATAGTTTCTCTGTTTAATTCTAATTCTGTCATCACATATTCCTTTGCTTTATTACTGGATCTCGATTAGATTCGTATTTGATCATGACTTTCATGATTAAACATTATTAGTTATTATTTAGAAAGCAGCTCTATGCAAATAACATAGGTTTAATGAAAAAATCAGAATACGAATTAATTCCGCCGCCATTCCGGATAAATTAATCATCACTAATATAATTAAAGACCAGGAAATTCGCCGCTATTCATGATTATCATGAATAATGTTAACAATTAAGAAGTCACTTCTAATTTGGATAAAACACTTGTTTTCCAAATGCTAATATACACATTATGTGTTTTGTGAAATTGTACATATCAAGTTTCTCACAATTTGATATTATTAATGCATCATTGTTCATTGAAACAAATTGTCTTAGTGAATAAAATTATAAACGGATAATAATGCCTAACACATTCAAGCGACCAGTGTTAAATTCAACCTATGTAATCATTGGTTACCTTCTTTCACCTCTGTCGTGGTGGAATGATGTATTTGTCAATATTCCATTGGCTTATGTATTTGCCATACCTTTTTCTATGCTTGAAGAACGATTATTTTTACCAATGCTTATACTAGGTTATTGGATTAGTAATTTACTTGGTTTTATTATTTTACATCATGGTATAAATGGTTTGTTCTCATCACATCATAAAATAAATTTTGTTCGTCAAATTATAATAACAATTGTGTATACATTAGTGATCGTTGTACTAGTGTTATTCAATTGGATTTCACTTCCAAAGGAATTACTTGATTCCTAATTTTTAAATTAACCGAAAAACTAATGATTCATATCTAGTAATTCAATAATTAGCGCTGAGAAAAGGAACAAATTAGTAAGCTCACTCCTTCGATAATTTTATAAGTCCCTATAACAAATCAAGTGTAACTTTTACTTCTCTAAATTTCACTTGGTATTTTTACGTATTGCCTGGATTGACTTGAACCTCAAATAAACCTTAATTACTAGTGTATCGGAAGAAACGAATGTCAAATAATTTATTGTAATGCTCAGGGGTGTTGTCATCTAATCTATACCCATATATGGAGATATTTACGACTCGGATTAAAGGGCTTGGTATTTTTTATTCTGTTGCCTGGTAAATAACATACCCGCAATAACATAAAGCACTAAAGCAATCAGGAGAACCCAGGTAAATCCCAATTGAACTGCTAACAATGTTGCCAATATGGCGCTAATGACTGAGGCACAGGCATTTATGGCCCACGCCCAGGGAATGTAATTTTCGGCTGTTTTTCCTAGATGATCCATTGCCAGTGGAAATGGCATGCCCATAAAAAAAGCTAGCGGTGCAATTAGGATAACAGAAACCAAAATTTTCAAGAATTGATTAATCTCAATTAACCATTCAAAAACAGCGGTCAATGAGATCAAATGCAATATCGCGAAAAAAACAATAGGCATTATTATCTTTATTGGTTTTATATTTTGGAAATACTGCTTAGAATAATAACTGCCGATACTAGCAAAGAATAAAAAAGCACAAACAACTACGGTAAATGCATAAACTGGATGACCTAAATATAATATAAATTTTTGTATGAAAGCGATTTCAATAAACATAAATGCCAAACCGATGAGAACAAAATAATTGAAAACAAAACTGGAGACAGATCTTTTTGGTTTCTCAATTATTTTTTGTCTATTTAATAACAGCGGCAACACAATAAATACGACGCTTACAACACATGCTTGCAATAATGTCAAAAATAAGATTATTGTACCCCACTCAATTAACGGCAAGATTTGAGTATGTGGTAATGAAAATATGCTAGGTATGTTTTGAAATTTTAAAAAATGAAAAAAATACGGTCTGTCGTCAGTTGCAGGAGCTAAGTTATATTGATATTGCTGCAAAAACTCATTTTTTTTATTTGACAATATTGCAGAAGCACCTTCATAAAAATATGCTTGATTTAATCTATTAAATAGGTTGACTTCCTCCTTTTTTATTCCTGGAAAATATACCACGTCAAAGCCACGATTATCACTGAACTCTTTTATTCTATTTATACCAATAGTGCTAAATGGATTCTTTTTTAATAAAATAGTAGTAGTATTCCATGAACGAATCACAGCAATGTGATTTTCGGGATTGGATATATTTTTCGTTCGCAATACCTGTTCAATTGTTGCTACTAGTTTCAAGGTATCTCTTGGGGGTATTTTTATCCAACGTGTCAGCGTTAAAATACCGTTATCCGTTAAATGTTCATAATACAATTTTACTGCTTCAACCGTGTATAAATAGTCCTCATGCAATGACGTTAATCCTGCATTTGCTGCTGCAAAACTTTCTAGCAAAGACGCTTGGATAATATCAAACTTCTTGTCTGTTGTTTGAATATACTGACGCACATCTGCATTGTGAACATTGATATGTTCTTCTTCCAATACATTACCAGAAAAATCGGCATAATCATTTTTTACTAATCCAATCATCTGTTGGTTTAACTCAACTGCATCAATGGAAACCGCTTGAAAATATTTAGCTTGTAAAATATCTGATCCTCCACCCATGCCTAATATCAATACAGTGGGAGGGTCACTAAAAACATGATAAGCAAGCGCAGATGTACTTTGATTAAATAAACCTAAATCTTGATTTACACCGCTATATTTATTTATTGCTGTCAATCCACTAGCATCAGTAAACACAGCAATTTGTGGCGGTGGCTCACTACCAGTGACTAAACTCATTCCCGGAAAATATCGAAATGGTATGATTTCATTTTCCACTACCGTTAATAATCCTAAAGGACTACTTTTTTGATCAACTATATTAGCCCCCATTACCTTGGTAGTTTGACTCAACTGTTTAAACTCTGAAGGATTTAACGTTGTCACTTGATTTGGCAAACCCCAGATTATGATAGCTAACAACAAGAGTATCCAAGTGGAACGTAATCGTGAACGCATCTCTATCAATGAAATTAGACCGATTAATAATGCGCAAGAACTGATAATTTTAAGCACGGACTCTGGAAACGACACCAACAACAAAATAATTATAGCAATCCCACCCAGCGCCGCCCCAAAAAGATCAGCTGCATATATTCGATTGATATTTTGTTTAAAGTGAATTAGGCACATGGCAACACAATTTGCGACGGAAAAAAATGGTATTGCTAACAATATATATAGGCCCATTAGCCAGATCCACTGAGTCGGTTCCCAAAGTAACTCCAAGGCATTGAACGGAATTAATTGTGCAAGCAAATAACAACCGAAACTACTCAAAGCAAACAATATGATGTTGAATTGAAATAGTCTCTCAAAATGTTTGTGAATCCATGATTGTGCAATCATCACAAATGTGCCACTTGCACCGTAACCCAACAACGCAACACTTATGATCATATAGGCAAAGTGATGCCAATGAATTATGGAAAATAATCGCATTAACAATACTTCATATGCTAATCCGAGTGCTGAAATGAGAATAACTGAAATAAATGGCACGCGAGATTTTGTCTCCAATCTCGACATTAACTAGCGGGATCCTGTTAATGGAACAAATGAAACGGGTAATATGATCCTGGTTGTGATCTTTGAATTGAGGTCTTTGTCAACAACGAGTAAATGCTGAGTTAGAAATTGACTGCCAACCGGTATAACCATTCGTCCACCTGGTTTTAACTGATCTATTAACGGTGGTGGAACATGTGTCGCGGCGGCTGTTACAATTATTCCATCAAACGGTGCAACCTCTTCCCAACCATAATAACCATCAGCAGTTTTTGTATTCACCCGCGCATAACCTGTTTTAATCAAGGTATTTTTTGCCTTTTCTGCCAACGGTTTGATTATTTCGATACTATAAACATGTTGACTTAATTCTGCGAGAACTGCTGCTTGGTAACCTGAACCGGTTCCAATTTCTAATATTACGCTATCAGGTTTTATATTCAATAAATGTGTCATGAGCGCAACAATAAATGGTTGAGAAATCGTTTGACCGTGTCCAATTGCCAATGGCCGATTCTCATAGGCCTCATCTTTATCCCACTTTAATACAAACTCGTGCCGTGGCACCATTGCCATTGCATTCATAACTGACTTATCCAACTGGCTAATTTTTGTAACATCGCTAGTTAAATTTGTGTACTGCTCTATTTCTTCTAACATCATATTTCTCGCATTTTTATAATCTTGTGCAGCTAAACTGATATCACTTAGAAACACACAAAATAAAAATATTAGTTGCCTAGCCATTGTCTGTATTGCCTCTTCTATTTTTCGTCCAAACAATCCAGTTTCAACCTGGCATTATTCTTTAATGCAATAGTTTCTGTGCACAATTTATTGTCCACTGTAATCTTCCTCATTGTATAATTGTTCACATAAATTAATTCACTAAAAGTGATAAAACCATTTTGGTCAATATCAATATCCTTGAATTCCAATGGCGCAACTTTTACAAGATACAAATAAGTAGATCCGATTAAGGTAATGATTAGCATTCCAGTTAATGTTAACCAAAAACCTAACTTTTGTTTAACTACCAAAATAGTGGTCATAAAATTACTCGAATTTCTCTGTTAACAATCTAACATTGATATTTCGATTTACATAATCTACGTTGCCATGTAATACACATTGTAACTTTATTGCGTTTTGTTTCGTAAGTGATCGAATGGCATTCATTTCAACAAAATTAATATGTCATGAATTATTATTCACGCATAATTTTTAAGAAACATAGTCGTAATAAATTTTTTGCCAGTGAAAATAATTCCAACCGCTTGGATCAATAACCATTTGCCACCCATCTTTAAAACTTGACACGTCATGCATCCAATGTAGATTATTTAATCTTTTTAAGATATTAGTATAAACCACAAGGGATCTTAGTTAAAAACTCGGATATCGATCTAAATAAAATTCAGGTGCAAATATTGGGTCTAGATTCCACCCTACTAATTTTCCCATTCACTTTTGATTTGCATTTATCAAAGGACTCCACCAATCTTCCTGAACATAATTTTTTTCGGTGGCAACAACTTGTCCTAATTTAGGCGTAATAATAGAAACACCGCGTTTTTTCGCCTCTGCCGTGACTCTTGTTATGGGATCAAACCAGGTATGCAGTGCTAAATCGAACATACCCCAATGTATCGGTACCATTGCTTTTCCTTTCAAATCAAGATGTGCTTGAATAGCCTCTTCTGGTAATTGATGTACAAATTTCCAATCCAAGCTATATGCTCCATTCTCGAGAAAAGTTAAATCGAATGGTCCTAATCGATTTCCGATTTTTTCATAATGATTGGAATATCCAGAGTCGCCACTAAAAAAGATATTTTGTTGTTTGCCTTTAATTGCCCACCCCGCCCAAAGGGTAGTATTTCCATTCAATATCCCTCGACCCGAAAAGTGTTGCGAAGGAGTGCAAGTGAATTGTATGCCTTGCAACATTATGTTATCCCACCAATCGAGTTCAAAAATGTTGTTTTTATCTATATCCCAATACTCAAGATGAGCACCCACTCCCAAGGGAACAATAAATTGAATATTGCGACTTTTAAGTTTAGAAATTGTTTGATAATCAAGATGATCGTAATGGTCGTGTGAAATAAGGACAAAATCAATATCACTAATTTCATCGATCGTTAGTACCGGTGCTTGAAAACGTTTGGCTATTCCCGGAACGGGAGAAGCATATTGGGAAAAAACAGGATCAATTAAAACTCGTATACTATTTAATTCTAATAAAATAGTGGAATGACCAAACCAAATAAAACGAGCGAAGTGACTTTTGAATCGTAAATCTGCTGAATCAGGAATGACCTCTGGTAATTTGACCTTTGGTTCACGGTTATCTGATGTGAAAAAATATTCATAAACAAATGTGGTCCAGCCTCGGCCTGTTGCCAAGGGTGTATTTTTTGGATTCTGAAATTGTTCTTCAATAATATTGTATTGCTTCGATTGTCTAATATTTTCTAATCGATCTTCAGTTGGATTTGTTCCCATTGAGGTACAAGAAACTAAATACCCAATGAATAGAGAACCGAGTAAAATTAGTACGACTGATCTCATTAATCTTTTCAGCATAACATATCAAAATAATAATGATTTTCGATTTTACCACGTGAAAAATCTGCCAACATAATAATGATTAATTTAAATAATGTTTTAGCTCGCACTATGTTTGTCTCCAATTGCTCCATGTTGATGCTTATTTAGAATCCGCCATATTCATTTAATATGCAAATTAGGTAATTATACGGATATATATCAAATTCCATCTAGCGTTACCCTTAAATTATTACTCTAATAAAGGTTGAATAGCTTGATAATTAAAATAATTAACATTTTTATTATTATCACAATGTTGTTAATTTATAACATTGGGTTTGCCGATGTCAGATTTATGTCAAACGGTGTTGGTGTGGAAGGGAGGCAGCAGAATCATGACCATTATTCCGTAAAATTCATGTTTTTTGTTACCTCGGGTGCGTATTTAGCAGACGTTAACATTCGTTTATTATCTGCTGACAATACTTTGTTATTAGACACGAAATCCTCCGGCCCATGGTTTTTTGTTGATTTAACGCCGGGTGAGTATAAAGCAATCGCAAGAAGAAGTAACGGCAACAAACAAAGCATTAAGTTTACGGTTGCCGGAGATAGGCAACAAGTTTTTTCATTAAAGTTTCCCGATTAATAGTTGAGACACAAAATATGAGTAACAAATGGTATGTCGTTGCAAGTTCAGCTGAAGCAAGGATATACCAATGGGATAAAACGAGTAGTCAAGTGGTATGTTTAATAAAATTAGAGCACTCAGCAAATCGAATGAAAGGCCATGAGTTGAGTTCAGATAGACCTGGTAACAATCAATCTGCAGGTAATGGGCATGGTGCTTATATTGAAAAACATCATCCTAAGGAATATGAAGCAGAAAATTTTGCCATCGAAATTTCACACTATTTAATTAACAAAAAAAATGGAAATCATTTCACCAACCTTGTGATTGCTGCGTCTCCACATTTTCATGGATTATTAAATAAACACTTCGACAAAAACCTAACGTCATCAATTTCTGGTAATATCAAAAAAGACCTCACGTCTGTGAAAGAAGATGAACTACGAAGTGTTTTAGCTAGCTTTTGTTTAACCTAGATAAATCAGTGGAATCACGATTGGACGTGCGTGGATACACTAATGCAGCAAATTTAAAAGTGGCACATCATCAATAAGTTTTTACACCAATAACATACTCTAAATTACAACCAGACGTGCCCATAATCCTAAATTTGTCAACACCAATCCCACTTCATTGGGTGGAGAGCCAATCAAAGCGTTATAGTATGAAAAAGTGTGATGACTGATATCAATATTTCAAAAACTACATTTACCATAAATCAAAAAGTCGCTTCCTGCTTGCAAGAAATCGCAAATTTATTGGAAGAACAACAAGCTAATCCATTCCGGGTAAACGCTTACCGACACGCGGCAACAACCGTCTCAACTTTGCAGGTAAGTGTAAAAGATATTGTAGATAAAAAAGGATTTGACGGATTAACCGCCTTACCCAATATTGGAACGGGCATTGGTCGTAGCATTTATGAATTTGTCGCCACAGAAGAAATGACAAGGTTAGAAAGTCTGCGTGCAAATCAAAAACCAGAAGATTTATTGCAGACTGTTCCAGGCATTGGGCCAAAATTAGCGTCACGATTACATGAAGAATTACACATAAACACGCTTGAAGCATTAGAGGTGGCAGCTCACAATGGTCGGTTAGAAAAAATGAAAGGAGTGGGTAAGCGAAAAACAGAAGCAATTCAAGGTGCATTAATTAATAAACTGGGTCGTCGTACCAAACTTAGCAAACAATCCATATTAAACGAGCCATCAGTTTCGTTATTACTGGAAATTGATACCATATATCGCACTGCTGCAGAGAATAGTAGTTTGCCAACAATTACACCAAAGCGATTTAATCCAGATAAAAAAGCGTGGTTACCCGTATTACACAAAACAATAAAAGGTTGGCATTTCACTACTCTTTTTTCAAATACCGCTCGTGCACATGAATTACATAAAACCACCGATTGGGTCGTCATCTATTTTTACGACGAATATCATCAAGAGGGTCAGCACACTGTTGTAACAGAAACACACGGCCCATTGGTAAATAAGCGTGTGGTAAGAGGAAGAGAATGGGAGTGTCGTAAGTATTATGACCAACGCGATACGACATGATTTGGATGACGTGTATTTTTCTAGCTCGCAATTCTCACTAAATTTATGGACCTTACTTATTCTTTGATCCCAGCAGGAATTTTCTTCCTTCGGGAATTTGAGCTTGCCCGTATTTCTCACAGGATTCACGGATTCTCACTTGATCTTTGATCCCACAAGGAATTTTCTTCCTTTGGAAATACGGACTAGAATCCGCAACTTTTTTAAAATCAAAAAAGCAAATAATCCACCTAAAATAGTAAAAAGTAAATCCACTGGATCATATGTGCCTCTAGCAAAGTAATACTTAACATTTTCCAATATGGGTATATTCTCCCATTGAGGAATATTACCTCTTACCATTGGATAAACAATTGCGTGTTGTGCTATTTCAATAATAATATTTATAACAACCCAAAATAAACATACTAACCAAATGTGTTTAGTTTTTGGTAAAAAACCTGCTGTTACTAGACTAAATGCCAAAACATGAATAAAACTCGGCAAGCTTCCAGATAAAATTAATACATAGTAATTTGTAATTTGATAATTTAAAAAGGAATCTGGCAAAAAATACACATACGTTGCGGGACGAAAAAAAACATAGAAAATACTACCCAGCAGTAAAATCAAAATACCGAGTAGTAATGCGCTTTTATTGGAAATCATAAATATCTCATTACAAGTCTAAGGCCCAATAATCCTAGAATCCGCAGTTGGACACGGTAGAGTGTGCAGATTTCAAGGTGCAGGACAAGGCGCAGCGACACGGAATAGTTATTCTATTCCAAGGAGTTGCAACGCAGTCATGCACCTTGAAATTTGTGCA
>Ga0316207_10000171_pt1 | contig 129697 bp, 126 predicted proteins | sample 6weekpyrite_MG_FD_204943 | JGI IMG/M metagenome (GOLD analysis project Ga0316207, IMG submission 204943) | Microbial mat bacterial communities from mineral coupon in-situ incubated in ocean water Damariscotta River, Maine, United States -... | ecosystem: Environmental > Aquatic > Marine >...
ATCGGTGCCGTGGTTATCAAAACGTAAATTGGCATGGTAGCGTTTTTCCGCTTTTACGTTCAGGTTAAGCAAAGTGTCACCCACCTGTGCACCGGGTTCAAATAAACCGACGACTGCCAGCCCCGGAAAATCGTTAATTAAATATAAGTTTTCTTCCACCGCATCACTGGTAACCGGTGTAGTGAGCATGTCATCAAAAACAGATGATATGATTTTTTCGCTATACATTTTATTGTCGTTAACGCTAATTTCACCCAATGCGCCTAGCAGTAATGTGAGGGTGACAATGCCATCACGAATTTCCTGTTCGGGGATATAGGCTTTAGCAAGAATAAAGCCCCGGTTTCGATAAAACTGGCTAATTCTGTCAGCTACGGTTTCGATGGTGCCCAATGTGATGCCGCGTTTTGAGCGTTGTTCGCGAATTAACCAAACCAGTTTTTGAAGTTCAAGGTCGGTTACGTGCCGGTCCAGTGTTTCTTTTTCAATTTCAACTAACAGGTCAATCACTGCATTGACTTCGGTTTCGGTATAGCCCGATGCCATTAATTTATATTCCTGCATTAACTCAAAACGGTAACGCTCAATGAGTTTTTCAATGTTTAATTTTGTGATGCCCAGCTCTGGAAATTCAACAATACCCTGTAATTTAAATCGGCTGACATTTAAGCGTGGTCCGGAATCGGGGTCGGGGTCGCGATCACGCACGCTGGGAACATCCAGATCTTTGAGTAACGACTCGCGTTTAAGCTCCGGCATCTGGGTGATTTCAGGCATATCCAGAAAACCTGCCCAGACATGGGAAGATAGAAAAACGGTGCAAATGATAAAATTTAAAATATAAAAAGCGTGGCGTAACAATCGTCGTCCCTTATTTAATATAAATGCGTCTAATACAAAAGTGTTTAATATAAAAGTGGATAATCCATCGAGGTAAAAAATGGCGTATTAAATAAAACCAAGTGTCATTATTTTTTAATTATTGATCATACAGTTCCAGCTCATCTTCAAATATTTGATCACGGGGTAAACGGATGGCAATTTCCTGTGAGTTAAAGTTTTGCAGGTTTGTAAAAATGGCTTTATCAATATCGGCAACCGATTCAACTTCGATTAATTGCTGCCCGGATACGCTGTTAATCGAATCAAAAATATCGAAACTTATATCGGAGGTGTCAAGGTATATGGGGGGCTTACCATTGGGGAAAAACGTACTGCTGATGATACTGCTTAATACAAATTCAGAATTAATATTGAGTACGATCGGTCGGTCAAAAGTGCCAAAGTTACCGTTGACAGAAATTGCAGCGACATCGGCGGTGATGTCGGGAATATTTAAAAAACCATTGCCAATGCCCCGATCAATGCCAAACACCGAACCATTTTCTGTGTTCAGGGTGAGTTGGCCAACGGTGAACCCGGCATCAATATTATCAATCGTGATATCGGTGGTGTTATTGAAATTAATGTCACCGGTGTTAATCAGATTGTTCACTAGCACCTCTTCGGTATTGTTAATTTCTATTTTGCTGATATCGCCATTTAAATTAGCTGCACCATTATTGGTAATATCCATTTCAGTTACGCTGGTTTCCAGGGCATTGTTCCAGCCAATGCCACTATCCGCATTAATTGAAAGGCTGAGCGCATTAATATTTGTTGCCTCCGCATTGGCATCTATAATGGCACCACTACTTGATACTAATGAAACGACGGTACCCGAGAGTGAAGTAATAGATTGATCAGCGGTTGCTGTATACAAAATTTCATTGCTTGCCTGAGTCGATGCGTTGCCACCCATCACAATAGATTGTCCCGTCACATCAACCCTATAAATACTGCCATCTCCGGTTAGTTGATCTTGAATGATATTGCCATTTTGATTAATAGCCCCTGCATTAGAATTAATAAGAACAAATGATCCGGTGAGTGTGGTGTTGTCGGCGAGGCTAATATCCTGTTCTGCATTGAGTACAATGATGCGATCATCAACCCGTGCATTATTTACCGTAAGGTCATTATTAATATTTAAACTGCCGGTGCCCGCATTTAAATTTAATTCTTCATTGGCAATCAGGTTGCTGTTGGTGGTAATACCATTGGCGGCAACATTCAGTTGTCCGGTTTGATTAATTGTTTCCAGTGTCACGGCGGTGGTGTTGTTAATGTTAATATTATTTGCATTGCTCACGGTTATCCGGTTAAGGCTATTATTACTGAGGGTTTCATTTAAATTAATATCGCCCATTGTAGAAAGATCAGTTAAATTGCTGACATTAATCGCGCCCACATCCAATATGTCAGCGCCTGAATTAACGCTTAAGTTTGTTGCATTAATATTCTGTAAGCGAGTTACACCGTTGTTGTTTATTTGTACATTATTTAAACGGCTACCCCCAACAGCACTTGCCGAAATGCCGCCCACAAACGTATGGTTGCTGCCGGTGCGTGCCAGTAATATATCGGCTCCTGCCGAGCTAATAAAACGGCTGCTGCCATTGACGCGAATATTACCGCTGGTGTTGATAATATTGTTATCAACACCGCCCATACTGGTGTCGGCGGTAATAAATAAATCACCATTAATATTTGAGCTTCTTATATCAATGGCGTTGGTGTCGCTTACGCTTGCATTAGCGGATGAGGTTAATTGCACGCTGTTAAAATCATGCGGGCCGCCGTCTAGCGTAATGTTGCCATCACGAGTCGTTAGCGATGCATTGTTGCTTACAATCACCGATGCCCCTGGATTATTGGTAATGTCACCCCCGAGCACATCTAAGGTGAGCGAGTCCGTAATATTTGATGCGCCCGCAAAATTAAGGCTATCGGCATTAGTAATAGACACCATTGAACCTGATGTGAGCGTGACATTATTAATATTATTTACCGTATTGTTTAATGTAATATTGTTCGCGTTTAGCTGCATTAAATTATTAATGGTTAAAGCGCCATTAGCCGCTAAATTGTTTTGCGTAATATTACCCAGAGAGGTTGCCGTTAGATTGTTGGCCTGAATATTTTGTAAATCCAGCGCACCGCTATTGCTGATGTTAATGGTATTTAAAATCGCCCCCGCAGTCGTCGCCGAAAAGCTAATCGAGTTAAACTGGTTATCAATGTTATCCAGTGTAATGGAGCTGTTGTCGGCCACCGTAAACGTGGCAGCATTCGCCACTGTAATGCCATCACCGTTTGCATCTACGCCATCATTGGTTTGGGTAACCGTGTTGGCGGTTACGTTGAGGCTGCCGGCAATATTTGAAGTGTTTATGTTAAGTGCATTAGCATCGCGGATGCTTACATCGCCGGGTTGTGTTAGCGGGTCTAATGAATTGGTGGTCAGGGTAACGCTGCCCTGAAAATCATTGGCCTGCGTTAAATTAATTCCGCCGCTTCCACCATCGAGCGTAGTTGTGCCATTAACGGTTAGCGTGGTGTTAGCCAGTTGTTGTATTTGCCCAGTGCGGCTAGTGGCAAACAAATTGCCAGTCGTTAGCACGGTGTTTCTAAAAGTGATACCGGTTGCATTGGCAGTGAGGTTACCGGTTATGCTTAAGTTGTTTTGTAAAGTAAGGTCGCTCGTATCGCTAATAACAATATTATTAATAAAGTTACCTGCACCGGTAGCACTAAAGGTGGGGTCGGTTATAAATGTGTTGGCGGCATTGCCTAAATTAATTGACTCACCATCGGCTACGCTAAACGTTGCCGAACCGGTGACGTTTAATTCCCCTGAGTTGGTAATAATATAGCCGCTTACATTGCTGCCCGCAGCATTTACATTAAGAAAGCCGGTAACGTTACCCTGCACGCCAATGCTGCCCGTGCTGTCATATAAACCCACATTGGCCGCGTTAATAATATTCACATCATTAAAGTTATTACCCGTATTGGTCAGGCTAATGTTTTGATTAACGTTGGCATTATTACGCGCGGTTAATTGAGTGTCGCCGGTTACGGTTAGCGATGAGGAGGTGCCGGTTTGACTAATTGCGCCCAGCGCACTTGCGCTAAAATCATTTCCCACGCTTACGCTTTGGCCCGTATCGCCTAATGTTAACGTGCCACCCGAATTTAATATGAAATCTTGCGCAACCGTTGCGCTTTGAATAAACGTTGCGGAGGTGTCATTAATAAATACATCATTGGCATTCACGATATTAATTGTGTCAGTAAAATTATTGGTGTTACTGGTGTTAAACAAAATGTTTGCTGCATTGGCATTAAGAGAAGTTGTGCCCGTGGTGATGGAATTAGCCTGCGTAATATCACCGGTTGATCTGAGTGTAAGACTATTTGAAACAAATGCGCTACTGGTATTACCCAGCACAATGCCATCGGCACTGTCACGCAAATTAACATCGGCCAGTGTATTGTTTACCACTACATCATTAAAATCATTGCCACTTTGATTAAGTGTAATGCGGCGAGCATCAAGCGTGCTTAAACCGCCCACGGTTAACATCGTCGCGGGGCTAGTTGATTGTGTAATCGTGCCAATGAGTGTGGGCGTGGCATCAACAGCGGTGGCGGTTAATGTGAGGTCGCTACCCACATTGGTGTTTTGTAAAACAATATTGTTAGCGGTAATGTTTAGGTCGCCCAGGGTAATTAAATTATCCTGCAGGGTGAAGTCGGTGGTGTCGGTGACAATTAAATTATTGATATTATCGGGTGTGGCTGAAGAAAAAAATGGGTTACTTAAAAATGTGTTACTACCACTTAAGTTGATAGACTGATTATCGGCTACAGTGAAATTAGCTACGCCACTTACGGTCACTCCGTTGGTGCCAAGATTGCCAATGGCGCTACCCGCAGTGGGGGTGCCAGTTGAAGTTACATTGAGTGTGTTAATTCCATTGGTGCTGCTTAAGTTTATGGCATCAGTATTGTCGGTTAGTACAACATTAAATGCATTAACCAGTGAAACATTATTAAAATTATTATTGCTTGAATCTAATTGAATACTGTAATTTTGATTTGTTGTGGTGTTACGTGCAGTGAGCGAGGTGGTGCCGGCCACTGATACATTAGAGGTGTTCGTAGTGTTGGTAATAACATTGGTGTTTAAGTCACCAGCACCAGCAAGGGCGGCGTTAATGGCGAGGTTAACGGCACTGATTGTGTCTAATGAAATATCGTTAATATCACTTATAGATAAAAAACTTGTTGAGGCATTAATAATGGAAAAATCATTAGCATTATTGTTAAGTGTAACCATCATAAATGGTGCATTAGTCGTTGTTAGTGAAGTTGTGCCTGATACGACCAATGCATTAGTTTGAGTGATTGCATTAAAGCCAAATAGACTGTTAGATGTTGTATTTAGCGTTAAGTTAGTTGCAGTGGTAGTACCGGCTGTACGCCCTAAAGCGATAGTATCGCCCGTTAGAATTAAATTATTATTTACACTGACGGTGTGTAAATCAATTGCACTGGTATCCGTTAGGGTTAAATTATTAAAGCTGTTGCCTGCACCGGCAGAAACGGTAATTTGCCCACTTAAGGTATTCAAAGCTTCATCTAAAATAATGCTTTGATTATTACCCACGGTTAAAGCGGTTGTGCCACCGACATTGATTTCACCGAAGTCGGTGATGTTGCCATTGGTAGCAGTGACAATTAAATCGCGGGTAATGCCGCCTGTATTTGCACTGCTGTTGGCGCTTAACGCAATGTTGCCCGAGGTGTCGCGGAGGGTGACATCCCTTGCAGAAATAATACTGACTTGATCAAAGTTATTATTGTTGTTGAAATTGACATCGCCGGTGGTGTTGAAGGTGGTGGTGGCTGTTCCTCCGTTGCTTACGGTGATGGTGCCTGAGTTTGTTGAGGTAAGTGTGCCGCCATTTGTAGAGGTTAAATTTAAGGCGGTTGAAATACTCGTGCCTGAATCGAGTCGTATTATTCCAGTACCAGTTATTGTGGCAGTGCCGGCTTTTACAACAATGTTTCCGCCAAATGCATTAGTTGTCTGGTTTAGTGAAACAGTATTCGTTGAAACATTACCTAAAAAGGTGTTGCGTTGAATATTAATTGAGGTACCGGCTTGCTGAAATATATTGGTAGCATTTTGTATCCTTAAATCAGAAGAAAGCGGGTTAGATGTTATTAAGTTTCCTAATGCCACATCACCACTAATACCGGCAAAAGGATTTAAGGTATCTTTATCCCCTAAATTGATAGAACCTGATCCTACATTAATGCTAGCCCCACTGCTGTCAAAATTAACCCCTTGTGCTCTAAAGTCACCTCCACCCGTATTTATAGATGTATTCGCTCCAAAACTAATATTCCCTGTGCCGCCATTTCCATTACCGCCCGTATTTGCTTGAAGTATTACATTTAAATTATTACCCCCAGCAACCGAATCAAAAATACTCGCATTATCAGAAAAATTAATTTCATTATAGGCGCTAAGGGTTAGTGTTTTTCCAGTGCCAATATTTACACCATCGTAATCAAGATTGGCATTAAAGGTTATATCACCGTTGCCACTCGTACCTGAACCCGTGACAATTTCAACACTGCCATTTCCCAATCCGATTAACAGGGTTCCTGTTTCAAGAGTGGCTGGACTACCAGTAGAGGTATAAGTCGTAGTACCTGATGGTGAGATACCCGTGGTGTTTGTTCCATCGCCATCTACTATGGTTATATCTCGCGGATCAATTAACCACAAGCCGCTATCACCATTAGCCGCGGAAGCGTCCGGCGCATTTGAAATTTCAAATCCGAGTTTACCCGAAGTTTCTATAAAGCCACCGTCACCACTGAGTGCGCCACCTCGTGCATATAAATTGCCATGTATTTTTGCGGTGTTATCAGCAAATGTAATAATTTTTCCACCATTGCCACTTTCTAATGCATCGGCAAGAACCTTCGTGTTTTCGCCCATATATAAAAATTCGGCATTGCGAATATTTTTATTTTCTCCCTGCCTGTCGCCACCCATTAACGCTTCGCCGCCGCCATTGGTGCCCGATACATCCACGACACTGTTATCGAGTAAGCCGACTTTATTGCCCAACACTTTAACCGTCCCACCTGTACCTGAAGTTTCAATCTCGGAAGTAGTGGCCTCAGAAGAAACAGCCTCAGAAGAAACAGCACGGGCAGATACCATCGCGGTGTTTTTTAATTCAACTTTATTATTCGCATGTAATTCAATATTACCCGCATTGCCCGTTTCAACGTCGGCGTTAATGGTGCCAGTTTGGGTGATGTTCTCGCCAAGCACCACAACATCACCTGCATGGTGAATTGCAGAATCTGTAGATAATGATGAAACATTGATAGCGCCGCTATTAACAACATCCGCGCCTTTTTTTAAGCTCACGCTGCCATCGGCATTGACAACCACGCTGGTGGCCTGTGATAAAGTGCCTGAGTTTACCGCCTGAGAAAATACATCCCGGCTGACGCTGGCGGTGAGTAAAACCTGCCCCCCCGCAGCATTAATTTCGCCACTGTTTAACAAAGCAGGGTCGATACCTAATTCATCCTGTAGTATTTCTTTAGTAATTTTTACACCAATCGTGCCTTCGTTATTAAAGGTGAGGGAAGCCTGTCGTCCGGCGGCCATATTGACACGGCCCAGCGTGGCACTAATTACCCCCTCATTTCTTACCTGCTTTCCGAGCAAAGAAATACTTCCCCCCGAAGCGGCATTTAATAAGCCTTTATTAATGACCGTGCCTTTACTGCCCAGCACTTCATTAAACATATAATTGCCGTTCATAAAGTCAGTGGGGGAAATGCTTAAACCTGATGCAACTAAACTGCCGACATTGACCTGTGAGTTAGCCCCGAAGAAAATCCCAGCGGGATTAACCAATACAACCGTTCCGTTAGCATCTATGCTGCCGAGGATTTTTGAGCCATTTATGTCGAGAATACGGTTTAATGAAATGGATGAAATATCGGGTTGCAGGTACTGAACGCGCTCATTAGTATTGATATTGAACGTGTCCCAGTTAATCGCCATTGAACCGGTAGTTTGATTAATGGTGGTGTTTAAACCGGATTGATTAATGCTGCCGGCACCGCCGACAATGTTGCCGCCGGTGGGGCCTGCGTGAGCGTAGGGAATGAAGGTTAAATGCGAAAAAATTAACGAATAAGCTAACACTTGAGATGTAGAAAATAGTGTTTGGCTTAGTAGCGTAAAGCATGAATTGTTTTTTAAGGTTAACAATTTTAAGTCCTTCATCGTATTTGATGTATTGTTATTCTGCTATTTAAAAAGCTATAACCTGTTCATATTTATTTAAAAAATATCGGCTAAGTTTTCTTTGAATTCAATGCCTTTTAACTTGGCACCTTCGATGATTTTCTTAAAGTCGTTATTACAAAATATACCTACGTATTCATCAAAGTCTGTTTTAAATATCCACGTACTTTTTATTTTATCCTCGTTGAACTTCAACTTTTTAATGCCCATTTGTATGGTCGTGCCGTCCATAGTCATCATGTTTTTTTCTGAATTAGCCTGGTCTATTAAGTCGTCATCTGCTATTTGTAATATATTAAACAGGTAGTAATCGTTTCCTTCACAGATAACGGGTAAAAACTCCCCGAATGGATTAAGGTGTTCTGAGACTAGGTCATAGGCTTTTTGATTGAACACTAGATGATTGTGTCCCCAGTTGGTCACATCCGGTAGAAGTGGAATTCGATTTGATTTTTTATAATCTATAGGTAGCACAAAGGCTGCATTTACTTTTTGCCAGCCTGTTTGTGGTTTAGGTTGTGAGCCTGCATGGTATTCCGAGTCTACGCCGGATTTTGCTTCAAGTTCCTCCTGGCTAATATGAAAAAACATCATATTGTCGATATTTGTGTTGATTCGATAAATGCTCATTACACGGACTCTTCAAGTTTTAATATGTTTTCTGGGAAGTTGTGTTGATGTAGCATTTGCGTGATGAGTTTTAATTTTGTACGTAACACATTAATATGTTTACAGTTGTATTTATTAATCATACTTGCTAACCATATATAATATGTTTTTCGGTGTATCCTGCTATGTGGAGGTGCTTTTGGGTATACGGGATGGGGGCAGGCTTTTGTGTTTTCAGGCAACCAGCACCCGTTAAGCACATCATCTATCCGCATACCACAAGCGGCCATAACAATGCGAAGATCAATAGCTAATGGGTGAAGCCCTGAAATAATGGCATGGGCCTGACAGCGTGGAGGTCTGCTTTTTACGAGTGCATCTAAAAATATTCCCAAACGTTTAGAGTCATGTTTTTCAGTTTGTAGTTGAGATTTGCTCATCGTTTTTGCTTCGGCACGGTATTTATCAATACCGGCCTGTACTCGTGCAATTGTTTTAACTCTATTTATTTGAGAAGTTTCTGGTACCCCCTCTGAATTCCTTATAACGTCTTCCAGCGTGAGCTCAACAGAGGTCTTTTCGTAGTGCTTTGCTAAATATTCTGGTACAGGCATATTTTTTCCTTGTCTTTCAACTAATTCTATCTTTATAAAAGCTTAGATAAGCTTGCAGCATTAACCCCGTCATCATTAAACAAGAGAAATAATATGGCATCATCTGATGTAGTTGGAGTTGTATCATAACTTGTGATGTAACCATTTAGAAATGAAGTTACAGCGCATCCAGTAATATTTGTGGTATTAAAAGTCTGTATACGGCCTAGTTGTTCGCTTATAATATTTTGGAGTGTAACAGAGTCGGCGGTGCAATCATCTAAAGGCAGTGCGGACGAAGTTGATCCTCTCGTTGAAATATTTATGGTAGAGTCACTATTAATCAGAAATCCAATTGAAAAAGGAGTGTTTAGCCAAGTGTCACCAATTGACAATGGTATGGGCGCATCCGAATTCTTAGCACTATACCCCAGAGACATAACACCATCAGTAGCCGTATAATTACCATCACCACCCGCATTCCCACTATCCGCAGTCAGGGTCAAATCCAGTGACTGATCCCCATTAATCACACCACTAATATTGGCATTATCATCCGTATAATTTCCATCTTTATAAATCCGCGCATTAGCCGTAAAGCTGGTAGCAGTATCAAATGCACTAATATCGGCGATATAAATCAGGTTATTGGTTAAATCAATGATCGACAGTCGGTTTATATCCGCAATCACCTGAAAATCACCCGCCGGAATATCCAGTGTGCCCATATCCTCATTAACAGTTGTTATGGCGCTGCTAGTGTAATAACCGGCCAGGCTATCATCACTTAAAATAGTGCCGGTTACGCTTTGACTGCCACCTGAAATGGTGGCATTTTGTGCATTGCTGATTTGCAGGTTAAAGCTTTCATCAAATTCCAGTGTATCATCACCGGTTACAGTGATACTGATCGTACCTGATGTTTGACCTGCAGGAATAACTAAAGTCGCACCTGTACTGGCCACGTAATCAGAATCAGCCGTAGTCGCGGTGTCATCGCTGGTACTATAGGTTACGGTGACATCACTACTTGCGGCGGCACTCAGTGTCAGTGCGAAATCAAGTGTATCGGTTGCCCCTGTGTCCCCTTCAACACCACTGGCCGCCGCCACACTTAACGTGGGTGCGGCGGGTGTGCCGCCACCACCCCCGCCGCCACACGCCTGTAGGCCAAATAATGCAAAGAGGCTTAATGAGGCAGCTACAAAAAGTTGTAGGCCCTGGTTCGTTTTAGGGTGGCTAGTTGAATTCATTTACATCGTCCTGTGTCGTAAGGTGGTTGTGTCGTAAAACGGGTATCGAGTATATCGAAAAACGTACTTTCTAGCCATGTGAAGGATTGGCGTTAGGGTGATATGAATCACACTTAAAGGTTGATTGGTTATTTAAGTTAAGCGTGTTGCCACCGGTTGGGCCTGCGTGTGCGTATGGGATAAAGGTTAAATGTGAAAGGATTAATGAATAAGCAAACGCTTGATTGTATTTATGTGCCCGAACTGTGAAATTGCAGATAATAGAAGTAAATGAGAGTTTATTATTAATTAAGTATATTTTGTTCATGTTTTTATCCCTGTGTTGAGTTGTATTTAAAACTCAGCGATAAGGTCTTCACTAAAAATTACACCAGTTAATTCGTTTTCTTGTACTATATTTTTTATATTTTGATTGCAAAAAATATCGAGGCAGTTTGTATATGTTGTTTTAAAAATGGGTTTGCTAGATATGTCATTGGTTTCAAATGTTAGTTTGATTACTCCAATAACTTCACTTTCAAAAAAACGCTGCTTACTCTGAAGTTCGTCAACCTTGCCTAAAGTTAAGCAGTTGTAAATATAAAATGTGTCACCATAGCATTGGACGGGTAAAAACTCACCGTATGAACCTAGTAATGGATTTAAAATATTGTAGGCTTTAGACGATAAAATTAAAGTCGCACCAATCCAGCAGGATATGTCAGGTATCGTTGCTTTCGGGTCATCATCAATAGCGGTAAAACCTGTCTCAATTTTTCCCCAGCATTTTTTTAACGACATATTTTTTAAACTAAAATCATAAATATCAATGATGTCATGCTCATCAGGAATAAAATCCAGAATATCTTCTATCTCAAGGTCAAACTCTTGAAATTTATATCCATCATTCTTAATTAGATAAGTTTCCATTAATTAAAGTCCTTTCCAGCTTTCGTCCGGCGGCATAGTGACATTTTTAGGCTGTGTACCGTTTTCTAATAAAAGACAAAGGTAATTAAGCTTGCTGTATACTGAAAGAGTGGTGCGCGCAAGGTTAATGTGGCGCTCAATCCACCCCTCATAGTTTTTAGTATGTATTTCCAAGTGGCTATTTGATTCAGGCATACTCCAATGGCCTTTATCTCTTTTTAGTCGAATTAACCAAACACCATTTTGTGGATCGTTAATCCCTATACCAAGTGTATGTAAGCGTATTCTTGCCCGGTAAACTGCTTTGGTTCTACCTTTCCCAGGTATTATGTGGTGTGGAGTATGTTTGGGGCTGGGTTTAGGTCGCCCCTCAGCCCGCATGTATCTTGCTAACGTTTTTGTAGGATGGTGATTTTCATTCTGCATTCTTTTTATGCGAGTAAGTGTTGCATTTCTTGTTGCACCAGTTTGAGGGCTATTTTGTCTTTTGTATTCTTCTAATTGTACTTGTACATCGGCAATGGTTTCTGTGAGTCTACGTTCAGTATCGAGATGTGTAAGTTCTTTTTTTAATTGGGACTCCCGGTCAATTCGCTCTTTTTCAGTTTCACCTATAGCCATAGCCAATAAACCTTTCTTTTTATGAAAAGCCTTAGCTTTATTGGAATAATTATATATTGCACTTTCTAAAGGCGATAGCTCGTGAATTAGCGGTGTAACTCGAACTCCATGATCGTATTCCATGCGTTATCCTGATATTGAATTAATTTATTCTTGCCATACTTGATGCATGAACGCTATCATCATTAAACCAGATAAATAACACGCGGTCTTCATCAGGCAGTGTAGCTGAGTCAGTATCGTAACTGGTGATATAGCCGTCAAGAACGATAGAAGCGTCACAGTTTCCATCGCTGACTGCATTAAATGAACGAATGCGCCCTATTTGTTCAGTGACTACATTTTGAAAGTTAACAGGGTCAGCGCGGCAATCACTAATGCTTGTTGGTGGCACAGCACCGATTGTAGTTATACTCATGGTGGTGTTTGATGAAAATCCTAAACCAGCAGCAGGTGGCCCAGTATCTTGCCATTGGTTAGTATCAGCAAACACCAAAGGCGCATCCGAATTCTTAGCACTATACTCTAACGCCATAGCTCCAGTCGTATAATCACCATTCCCACTATCCGCTGTAAGGGTCAAATCCAGTGACTGATCCCCATTAATCACACCACTAATATTGGCATTATCATCCGTATAATTTCCATCTTTATAAATCCGCGCATTAGCCGTAAAGCTGGTAGCAGTATCAAATGCACTAATATCGGCGATATAAATCAGGTTATTGGTTAAATCAATGATCGACAGTCGGTTTATATCCGCGATAACCTGAATGTTACCCACCGGTATTGCTAATGAACCCATACCTTCATTGACCGTGGTTATCTCACTGCTGGTGTAGTAGCCCGCCAGGCTGTCATCACTTTGTATGGTGCCGGTGACGCTCTGGCTGCCACCTGAAATGCTAGCATTTTGGGCATTGCTGATTTGTAGGTTAAAACTCTCATCAAACTCCAGTGCATCATCACCGGTTATTGTAATACTAATGGTGGCAGATGTTTGCCCCGCCGGAATCACTAACGTTTCTCCAGCGCTGGCTACATAATCTGAATCGGCTGATGTCGCACTGTCATCACTGGTGCTATAGGTTACGGTGACATCACTACTTGCGGCGGCACTCAGTGTCAGTGCGAAATCAAGTGTATCGGTTGCCCCTGTATCCCCTTCAACACCACTGGCCGCCGCCACACTTAACGTGGGTGCCGCTGCCCCCACCACCGCCACCACACGCCTGTAGGCTAAATAATGCAAAGAGGCTTAATGAGGCAGCTATAAAAAGTTGTAGGCCCTGGTTCGTTTTAGGGTGGCTAGTTGAATTCATTTACATCGTCCTGTGTCGTAAAACGGGTTATCGAGTATATCGAAAAACGTACTTTCTAGCCATGTGAAGGATTGGCGTTAGGGTGATATGAATCACACTTAAAGGTTGATTGGTTATTTAAGTTAAGCGTGCTGAAATTAACTGCTTATGCGTGTCATATTACGACAATCGATTATCTTATTGTGCCGGATTAGCTAAAAATACATTTCGGCTGATACTGGCGGTGGGTAAAACCTGCCACCGGTGGCTGCATTTAATCAGCCTTTATTAATGACCGTGCCTTTACTGCCCAGCACTTCATTAAACCTGTCATTGCCGTTCATAAAATCAGTGGAGGAAATGCTTAAACCTGATGCCACTAAACTGCCGACATTGACCTGTGCGTTGGCCCCGAAGAAGATGCCACCGGGATTAACCAATACAACCGTTCCGTTAGCATCGATGCTGCCGAGGATTCTTGAGCCGTTATTGTCGAGAATACGGTTTTTTGTTAACTCCTACAGCTAATGCCTACAACGTTGAAATTGCGGTTAAGGTTGGTAGCACTAACTGATATTTATCGGCCAACTGTAAGGCTCTTTTTAAGCGCGCCGGCGCACTGCGGCCCATGCAGTTATGATTCGGGTCACCTTCAAACGCAACCAGCATGGCTTTAATTAATTGCTCGCTATCAAAGGTTTGTTCACAAAGCTTACTTTGCAATTGAATGATTTCATTTGCTACGGCTCGAGCTAAATCCTGATGATTAGTCCAAAGCTCAGAAACCGTGCCGCCCACTTTAAGCCCTGCAATATTGGTGGTGAGTATGTAAACATTTTTCACCACCAGTTCAAATAATAATTCGTTCACATTATCGAGTTTGCGGGCGGCAATATCGATTGATGCCAGAGCATCAACCAGCAAATCGGCTTTGTTTCCATAAACGGGCGATGGAATTAATACTTTATAATCCTGGCCTTTTTTCTTTTCAAACCAAACAGAAATAATCGTCGGGCTTAACTGGTGTTGTTGCCAATCATTGGGGAGCAGCTCATTTTGAAGTAGCGCCAGTGAATGTTTCCAGACATCGGGGATATTGCTTAATACATTTTGAACATCGGCTTCAGCTACCGCCACCAAAACTAATTCAGGTTCGGGGATTTCAGTCGCCATTTTGCGGGCATCCATTTGGCGGGTAAGGGGGGTGACGGTGTAGCCGCTGCGTAAAAAACCTCGCGCAAATACGCCGGCCATTTCACCCATGCCAATTATCACTATCGGTTTGTCTTTCATGTTTGTTGTCCCGGTTCTTATGCTGAAGCTTAATTGCTGATAAAATTCGTTTAATTATAACAAAATTAAATAGTTTCGATATGCTGAAAAATAAAAAGTGGCTTGCCCATGAAAAGTGATACTCGATTAGATGAAATAAAAAACTGGGTAAGTTCAGAGTTAAAGCTGGATGATTTTAAAATTGAAGTGGCTTCCGCAGACGCTAGTTTTCGGCGTTATTTTAGATTAATAAGTGCGGGTAAAAGCTGGGTGATAATGGATGCGCCACCAGATAAAGAAGACTGTAAGCCATTTGTAATTATTGCTAAACTGATTGAAAATGCGGGTGTGCAAGCGCCTCATATATATGAGTTCAATGAGCCGCAGGGCTTCATGCAGCTTAGTGATTTAGGTTCAACAGCTTATTTAGATAAGTTAAATAATGATACGGCTGACGCATTATATTTTGATGCGATTCAAGCGATTGTAAAAATACAAACGATTCAGGCAGATGTTCCTGCGTATAATGATGATTTATTGCAGTTTGAAATGAGTTTGTTCCGTGACTGGTTTTTGGCAAAACATCTAAATATAAAACTAGATGAAAAGCAAAATAACATTATTAATAATACATTTTTATTTTTAAGTGATTCAGCACTACAGCAATCACGTGTGTTTGTGCATCGTGATTATCACTCTCGAAATTTAATGATTACAAATAAAAATAATCCGGGCGTGATTGATTTTCAAGATGCGGTGAATGGCCCGCCAACTTATGATTTAGTGTCTCTAATTAAAGATTGTTACATTGCCTGGCCAAGAGAAAAACAATTATATTGGATTGATCAATTTTTAAATTCATCACCAATTAATATTGAACGGCAGCAATTTATAAAACAGTTGGATTTAATGGGAATGCAACGCCATTTAAAAGCCATAGGTATTTTTGCACGTTTAAATTATCGTGATGCAAAGCCGGCCTATCTTAATGATATTCCGCGAACACTGGCATATGTGGTTGATGTTTGTGAACGCTATACTGAGTTACAAGAATTCTCGTTACTGTTATCTTCTTTACCGATAACGGCTGATGCTCAAACATTGGAATTAATTAAATGAAAGCGATGATATTGGCCGCGGGACGGGGGGAGCGGATGCGCCCGCTAACCGACAATACACCGAAACCATTATTAATGGCGGGTAAAAAACATTTAATTGAATATCATTTATTTAATTTAGCAAAAGCCGGTTTTAAAGATGTTGTTATTAATGTTGCCTGGTTGGGAGAGCAAATTATTAACACGATTGGTAATGGCGAAAAATATAATTTAAACATTGTTTATTCCAATGAGGGTGATCAGGCATTAGAAACTGGTGGCGGAATTTACAATGCATTGCCATTATTAGGTGATGAAGCATTTTTAGTGATTAATGGTGATGTGTGGACGGATTATCCATTCTCAAAGCTTTACCAGTTTGCATTAAAAGATAAAGCACATCTGGTTTTAGTTAATAACCCGGCGCATAACTCAAGGGGTGATTTTTTGTTGTCAAAAAATCGTTTGCTTGATGCGGGTGAAGAGACGAGTGTTAAACTCAATACTTTTAGTGGGATTGGTGTTTATTCAGCAGATTTTTTTAAGGATCATCATCAGAAAAAATATCCACTTGCGCCGATGATTAGAGAATTTATTTCGAAAAATATGATAAGCGCAGAATTATATACTGGCAAATGGATGGATATAGGAACGGTGCAACGACTTGATCAGCTAAATGAAATGTTGCTTTAAGAATGAACGAAAGATATTACATAAAGCATCAGTGATAGAGCATAAAAAGGCAGACCTTTTATCAAGGTCGCCTTTTTTATAAAACATGTAATTTGATTAATCGGAATTAAAAATCTCGGCCTTGGTACTCTGAGCCACCCCAGAAATACCGTGCACTTACAATATGTACAGGGTCATTTAAATTATCACTATTATAAAAGTTATAATCAATTTCCAGGCGCGCTTCACGATTTATCCGTATACCCCAGCCAAAAGTGTAGCTGGTGCCCTTAGTTTCATAGTCAATAGGTGTATTGGAATTATCAAAGTCCATGGTAGTGCTACTGACTTTAAATTTGAACCAATTATTATGTCTTTCGATAGTTCGGTAGGCGATGCCAAAATGTCTACCACTAATTGAATAGTCAACTGCGTTGTTGTCAGTCCCCGTTTCAGTGCTGGTATAGCCAATAATTTCTAATGCCCAGCCATCTTCTTCTGCGCCAAACATAATTTCACCAATGGGGGCTGGGTCAGAAGCTTCAGGTAATGCAGCACCTGCGCCTGCACCATAATAAAAGTTAATACCTTGACGCCCGGCATGGCTATTTGTAGACACTAGCAGTACAAAGGTTGTGATGATTAGTAATAAGCTTTGTTTCAGTTTCATCCGTTGCTTCCTCAAATTATTCAGTTTATGCGCGGGTCTAATCTTTATATGATTATGCAATTAATCCTGATAATAGCATGTTTTAAAAAAAATACCTCATTAAAATCAATCATATACAAAAGCATTGTTATATTTTACACAAAGAGGCAAGTGCAAGCGTATAATTTAGGATGATAAATTCTTTTATTTCAAGGGTTTATCGTTAATTGGGTTTTGCTGTTAGCTCGACTACACTTAATAATAAGGATTAATAAAATCGCTGCGGTGAATTAAATATGGGGCAGGAAATAACCACAAGTCATTTCTCGGAGGGAGATTTCAGGCTTTTTCATCAGAGGCTGCAGCAGGAAACCGCTGCGCTGCAAGTTTGGTTTAGTGATCGGCAATTTTCCAATCACTCCCCCGTTGCCGGTTATGAAATGGAGGCCTGGTTAGTTGATTCGCAGGCCCGCCCGGCAGCTTGTAATGAGGCTTTTTTAGCGGCCGCTGATCATTCACTATATAGCGCAGAGCTGGCACAGTTTAATATTGAGTTAAATGCTGATCCATTAAAAATTCAGTCAAATTTTTTATCGCAATTTGAAAAAGATTTTCAGCAACATTGGCAGTATTGTAAAAACGTTGCAGAAAATATTGGCTGTCGAATATTAAGTACGGGTATTTTGCCAACCCTACACCATGATGATTTGAGCATGAAAAATGTATCTCGTTTATTACGCTATAAAGCACTTAATGAGCAGATATTGAAACAACGTCAGGGTAGAGCATTGCAACTTGATATTAATGGACGCCAGTCGTTAAAGAGTACACATCACAATGTGATGCTTGAGGCGGCAGCAACATCTTTACAAATTCATTTGCAGGCACCACTTGAATTGGCGCATCACTATTATAATGCATCAATTTTAATATCGGCTCCGATGGTTGCCATCAGTGCAAACTCACCTTATTTATTCGGCAAAGATTTGTGGTCTGAAACGCGCATTGCAGTTTTTGAACAGGCCGTAGATGTGGGAGGTTACAATGGTGCGGCACAGGGCCCTATTCGGAGAGTGAGCTTTGGGACTGATTATGCGCGCCAATCTTTAATGGAATGTTTTACCGAAAATTTGCAACACTTTCCGGTGCTATTGCCTATTCACTACAGCGATGACGTAAATAAAATGCAGCATTTAAGTTTACATAATGGCACTATCTGGCGTTGGAATCGCCCATTAATTGGTTTTGATTTAGATGGCACACCGCATCTTAGAATTGAGCATCGGGTGATCCCAAGTGGCCCGAGTGTGGTCGATAATATTGCTAACATGGCATTTTATTTTGGGCTGGTACAATATTATGCAACGCAAGAAATACCGCCAAATGAATTATTAGAATTTTCACAAGCCAGAGATAATTTTTATACCTCTGCACAGCTTGGGCTGGAAAATAAAGTTAGCTGGCCAGCGTGTAAACGTTGCGATATGAGACATTTAATTTTGCATAAGTTGATTGATCATGCACAGTTAGGATTGGAGAATTTACGCTTAGATGCTACAGATATAGAATATTATTTAGCTATTATCCAGTCACGGGCTGAGCACAAGCAAACCGGTAGTCATTGGCAGCGAGAGTTTATAGCTCGTCAAAACGGTAATAAAAAAAACACTATCAATGAAAATATGCAGCGCTTAGTTGAAACCTATTATCATAATCAACAAAGCGGCGAGCCAGTGCACCGTTGGGATTTTTCTACAACGCGATAAGAAAATGACACATACACTACAACAGTTTAACGAATTACCCGAAGGTTTTTTAAATGTAAAAGCGCAGGATTTACATACTATTTTAGAGCGCCCATCTTTAATTCACTTGCCAGGTAAAAATCCACGAATTTTATTTATTTCAACATTATTACACGGCAATGAAACCACCGGTTTGTATGCAATACAAAAATTATTACAGCAATACCTGCAAACACAATTACCTCGATCGATTTCAGTTTTTGTGGGAAATATAAAAGCTGCGCAGGCAGGGGTGCGCCGTTTAGAGCAGCAGGTAGATTACAATCGTATTTGGCCGGGCAGCGCGCAGCCGTATTTAGCTGAAGCGCATTTGATGCAGCAGGTCACCGATATTATGCGTGAAAAAGATGTTTGGGCGAGTGTGGATATTCACAATAATACCGGAAAAAATCCACACTATTCCTGCATCAATAAATTACAAAAAGAATTTATTTGTCTTGCCGGTTTGTTTAGTGACACATTGGTTTACTTCACTAGCCCGAAAGGTGTGCAGTCGTCTGCATTTGCCGAATTGTGTCCATCGGTAACATTAGAATGTGGTTTGTCCGGTGAAGAAACAGGCATTGATCATGCGGTGAATTATTTACAAAAAGTAATAAAGATGAGTGATGCTATGGATTGTAATATTGAGCATTTAAATTTATATCACACGGTGGTGCGGGTAAAAATTCCGGAGGGTTACTCATTTGGTTTTGAAGATGATGCGACAATTAATTTGTTGCCAGAAATTGAAGCATATAATTTTAGTGAATTAAAAGCGGGTACTGAACTGGCATTTGTCGAGCCGGATAGCAGTGCTTATTTGCAAGCATTTGATGATGACGAACGAGAAGTTGGGCGGGATTTTTTTGAATATCCTAAGAATAAAATAGTGTTAAAAAAATCGGTGATGCCCGCCATGCTCACTATGAATACACAGGTGATTCGCCAGGATTGTTTGTGTTATTTGATGGAGCGGATGGAGTTGCCGGAGCAGTTGATTTAGCGACAAACTCTAAACGGCGATTACCGACTGATTGGTCTTTCAGGCAATTCGTAAATTAAGTAAAAATCATTATAATTAACAACTTAAAGAAAAACATAAAATAAATATATTATAATATTCATATATCTTTTTGGGCTGATTTAGCCTAAAATTCCGCCCTTGGTTACCTTCATTGTAGCCGTGACTTAAAAGCGCCTCCAGCCCCGCCAGATCAGGTTGATCGCGTAAATTTATTATTCTGAATAAAATATACAGGGGCTTCAACTTGTCGTTTGAATCATTAGTACTTCATCCAAATATACTTAAATCGGTTAGTGAACAGGGTTTTACTGATCCGTCAGATATTCAGCAACAGGCGATTCCGCCTATTTTAGAAGGTAAAGATGTGATGGCATCAGCCCCGACGGGCACGGGTAAAACGGCTGCATTTGTATTGCCTGCCTTACATAATTTATCGCAAGCACAAGGTGGTCAAGGTAACGGCCCTCGCGTGTTGGTGCTAACCCCTACTCGTGAGCTGGCAAAACAGGTTGCAGATAATATTTATCAATTCACAAAATATTTGCGCATGCGCTCCACCACTATTGTTGGCGGAATGCCTTACCCTCCACAAATAAAAATGCTGCGTCAGCCATTAGATTTTTTGGTAGCAACACCGGGGCGTTTAATTGATCACATGAATTCAGGACGCATTGATTTTTCGCGTGTGCAAATGTTGATATTAGATGAAGCCGACAGAATGCTCGACATGGGGTTTGTCGATGAAGTGACCCGCATTGCAAAACAAACGCCTGCTAATCGACAGACTTTATTGTTTTCAGCAACGCTAGAAGGTCAAGTCGAAAAAATTGCTCGAGCACTATTAAATACTCCTGTATGCATTCAAGTTGCCGGTGTAAAAGTGAAACACGATTCGATTATTCAACACATGTTGCAGGCAGATGACTTTCGCCATAAACGCAAATTGTTAGATTATGTTTTGTCGGATGAATCGGTTGAGCAGGCGATAATTTTTACTGCCACTAAAAAGGGTGCGGATAGCCTTGCAGAAAAACTTAAAGACGATGGTTATGCCTGCGCGGCATTACACGGTGATATGCGTCAGAATATGCGTCGTAGAGTGATTGAAAAAATGCAGCGCCGGCGTTTAAAAGTTTTGGTCGCAACAGATGTTGCCGCACGGGGTTTAGATATTCGCACGCTTTCGCATGTTATAAATTTCGATATGCCGATGCAGGCCGAAGACTATGTGCATCGCATCGGGCGCACTGGCCGTGGTGGTTCGAGTGGTAATGCCTATTCGTTAATTGGCCCACAAGATTGGCAGTTGTTCTATCGAGTGCAAAAGTTTCTCGATACGCGTTATGAGTTAGCAGTAATTCCCGGATTAGAACCGCAACTGGACAAGCCGAAGTTTAGTGCGGCAAAAACAAAAAGTCGTCGTCGTAAGCCTAATGTGCGTTATAAAAAAAGTGGTAAAAGTTTTAATAATAAAAAAACCAGTTATAACAAACGATCAGAAGCAGCGTAAATTATTTATTTAATTAAAAAAGCATAAATGCTTTTATGCTTTTTTATTTTTTAAAACCGCTTTGCTAATCTGGATTGTAAGTGCTAGCCTAGGTTTAACATAAAAAATACTGGGGTAAAAAATGCCATCTGTTTTTTCTGACGCCCGTCAACGCTTACAAAAATTAGGCAAGTCTTCCGCTATTTCTCCACAGCTTATCGATAGTCTGTCACGTCCTAAAGCAACGCTCTGTGTATCAATTCCTGTGTTAATGGACGATGGTTCAGCGCAATATTTTGAGGCTTATCGTTGTCAATATAGTTCGCACCTTGGCCCTTGCAAAGGTGGTATTCGGTTTCATCCAAATGTATCGCAGGATGAAGTGCAGGCATTGGCACTGTGGATGACCATAAAATGTGCAGTAGCCGATTTACCCTATGGTGGTGGTAAGGGTGGCGTGTGTGTAAATCCGAAAAAATTATCGCGTATGGAACTGGAAAGGCTATCCCGTTCGTATATGCGGGCAATGGCAGATTTCGTCGGGCCGGATAAAGATATTCCCGCACCTGATGTTTACACGAATGCCAGAATTATGGCCTGGATGCGCGATGAGTTTGAAGTGATAAATCGTCAGAAGCAGCCTGCAGTTATTACCGGAAAACCCGTTGATATGGGTGGCAGTTTAGGGCGCGAAGAGGCGACTGGTCGAGGCGCTTTTTTAGTAACAGAATTTTTGCGCAGCAAAGAAGGCAAAGCCCCGGAAGATATTCGCGTTGCAATACAAGGTTTCGGTAATGCCGGTTATAACATGGCAAAATTATTGTTTGATAATGGTTATAAGATTGTTGGAATCAGTGATTCAAAAGGTGCAATTTTTGATGAGGCAGGCTTAAATGTAGATGATGTTAAGTTGTTTAAAGAATCGCAGCGATCATTTAATAGTGATTATTGCGCAAGTTCGGTGTGTGAATCAGAAACTTATAAATCCATTAGCCACGAAGAATTATTAGCGTTGGATGTTGAGTTATTGGTGCCGGCAGCTTTAGAGAATGCAATTACCAAAGACAATGTTAAAGATATAAAAGCTAAATGGATTACAGAAGTGGCGAATGGACCAATATCTGCAGAGGCAGATGAAATTTTATTTAAAAAAGGTACGGTTATTATTCCCGATGTTTTAGCAAATTCCGGGGGGGTTATTGTGAGTTATTTTGAGTGGGTACAAAACAAAGCAGGATACCCCTGGAAGCTTGATGATGTGCGTCAACGCTTGCAAGATAAACTTAAAACCAGTTTTGATGAAATGTGGCAATATCAGCATCAAAGTGAAAACACAAGTTTAAGATCGGCGGCTTATGCAAAAGCCTTAAAGAAATTAGAAAAGGTGATTAGCTTGCAAGGCACTAAGGAATATTTTTCAAATGTTGAAAATTAAAAAGGATCAGTAATGGAATTAAGCGGGTAAATACAATCGAATGATTAAAGTTGTTCACTTTAATATTTGGGAGGTGAGCATTCAAATGTTTTAATTATCTTTTCTTTTTCATCGATACTTTCAAGTTTTACATCAAAGCCCCAAAGTCGTGCAACATGTTTAATTACTTCATAGGCCGATTTATCTAGCGGTCGGCGTAAATATTGTGTATGACGCAAAGTTAGGGAACGATCGCCTTTTGCATCTACATTATAAACCTGTATGTTGGGCTCATTGCTGCCTAAATTATATTGCTCTGAAAGGGTGCTTCTAACATTTTGATAACCACTATTATCATGAATGGCGCTGACCTCGATTTTTCGATTTCTATCGTCATCAGTAATAGCAAAGAGTTTGAAATCGCGCATTAATTTGGGTGATAAATATTGGCCAATAAAACTTTCATCTTTGAAGTTTCGCATTGCGAAATGCATAGTTTCATTCCAGTCAGAGCCGGCAATATCGGGGAGCCATTCTCTATCTTCATTGGTTGGTTTTTCACAAATGCGCCGAATGTCTGTCATCATATTAAACCCTAGAGCATAAGGATTAATGCCTGAGTAGTGCGGGCTATCGAAACCGGGCTGGGCGACAACATTGGTATGAGATTGTAAAAACTCCATCATAAAACCATCAGTGCACAAACCTTCATCATAAAGTTGATTTAAAATTGTGTAGTGCCAAAAAGTAGCCCAGCCTTCGTTCATTACCTGTGTTTGTCTTTGTGGATAAAAATACTGGGAAATTTTTCGAACAATACGCACTATTTCTCTTTGCCAGGGTTCAAGTAGGGGGGCATGTTTTTCAATGAAGTAAAGTATATTTTCCTGTGGTTCCGATGGGTAGCGTGCCGGTGTGCTATTTTCGTTATTTTGCTCTTTGTCTGGAATGGTGCGCCATAGTTCATTGACCTGTGATTGCAAGTAGTCTGATCTTTCCTGTTGCCGATTTTTTTCTTCCTGTAGTGATAATTTTGGTGGGCGTTTATAACGGTCAACACCAAAGTTTTTTAATGCATGGCATGAATCAAGAATGTTTTCGACAGCTTCTTCGCCGTAGCGTGATTCGCACTTAGCAATATAATTTTTAGCAAAGAGCAAATAATCAATGATCGAATCAGCGCTAGTCCAGGTCGTAAAAAGATAATTATTTTTAAAAAATGAATTGTGTCCATAGGCTGCATGTGCAATAACCAGTGCTTGCATCGGTAGTGAATTTTCTTCCATCAAATAAGCAATGCAGGGGTCAGAGTTAATAACTATTTCATAAGCCAGGCCCATTTGTCCGCGTTTATAATTTTTTTCAGTGTTAACAAATTCTTTTCCAAAGGTCCAGTGGCTATAGCCCACAGGCATGCCTACAGATGAATAAGCATCCATCATTTGCTCAGCGCTAATAATTTCAAGCTGAACCGGATAGGTGCTCAAACCAAAATTACTTGCAATGCGCTCAATTTCAACGTGATATTTTTCGATTAAATCAAATGTCCATTCAGAGGTTTGAGATATTGGCATGTTATTTTTAATTGAGTTTTGCATAATGAGTGCTTTATATTAGACGTCATGTTTTTCAAAAAGCTTTCTAAATACGGGATAAATGTCAGAAATTTTTTCAATTTTTTTCATCGCAAAGTTATCCCAGTTGGTTTGTATGCGTGTATATTCTTCCCATAAGTTTTGATGTTGGTCAGGGGTGATTTCAATATAAGAATAATACTGCATATAAGGCATAATATTTTTGTTGAGTAAATTAATGCATATTTTAGAATCGTTGTGCCAGTTGTCACCATCGGAGGCTTGTGCTGCGTAAATATTCCAGTCATTGCTAGAGTATCTATCTTGTATAATTGAGGCCATTAATTTTAGTGCGCTGGAAACGACAGTGCCCCCAGTTTCCCTGGAATAAAAAAATGTTTCTTCATCAACTTCTGATGCAACAGTGTGATGTGAAATAAAAACAATATGTATTTTTTCATAGGTACGAGTGAGAAAAAGATACAGCAACATAAAAAAACGTTTGGCAATATCTTTTTCTTCGCGGCCCATCGAGCCGGATACATCCATAATGCAAAACATAACCGCCTGTGTTGTGGGTATAGGTTGGTTTATACGATTATCATAGCGCAGATCAAAGCTATCAATAAATGGAATGCGTCTTATTTTGTTTTTTAAATGCTTTATGCGGTCACGTAAATCGATAATTATTTGATCTGATTCATTGTGGCGCTTAAGTAAATCGTTAAGTTCGGCGTCTATTTTTTGTAATTCTTTTTTATACGGGCTACGCAATGCAATACGCCGGCCCATAGCCCCGGTTAATGAGCGTACCACATTTATATTAGAAGGAATGCCTTCAGAGGTATGCCCGGCACGAACTTTTTTTGTTTCGGTAATTGTGGATAATTTAGTTTTAACTAAATTAGGTAGTTCAAGGTCTTCGAAAAAGAATTGTAAAAATTCTTCTCTGGATAATTCAAAAATAAAGTCATCCTCGCCTTCACCTGAGTCTGAGGCTTCACTGCCATTTCCCTGGGCTCCGCTTTGTGGTCTCGGGATAGTGTCACCCTGATGAAATTCTTTATTTCCCGGGTGTACCATATCCCTGTGTCCACCTTGTCCATGGTGAAAAAAAGGCTCAGAAGTATCTTTTTGGGGGATAGATACTTTTTCGCCTTTATCAAGATCCGTTACGCTACGTTCGGCAATAACATTCTCAATAGATTTTTTTATTTGCTTGCGAAATCGACGTAAAAATTTTTGCCGATTTACAGCGCTTTTATTTTTTCCATTAAGACGTCTATCAACAATTTGCGTCATAATTAACGAGCCTATGAGGACTTGCGAACGCGTAAATACCATTCGCTTAATAAGCGAACCTGCTTTTCGGTGTAGCCTTTTTCAACCATGCGTGACACAAAGTCTTCGTGTTTTTTTTGGTCGTCTTGAGAGGCTTTGCTATTGAATGAAATAACGGGTAGTAGATCTTCGGTGTTGGAGAACATTTTTTTCTCGATTACGGTACGCAGTTTTTCGTAACTGGTCCAGGCTGGATTTTTTCCTTCGTTATTAGCGCGTGCGCGTAATACAAAATTAACAATTTCATTTCTAAAATCTTTCGGATTGCTAATGCCAGCAGGTTTTTCAATTTTTTCGAGCTCATCATTCAATGAGCTTCGATCAAACATTTCACCGGTTTCCGGATCGCGAAATTCAGAATCCTGAATCCAGTAGTCAGCATAGGTTACATAACGATCAAATATATTTTGCCCGTATTCAGAATAGGATTGTAAGTAGGCGGTTTGAATTTCTTTGCCGATAAACTCAATATATTTTTGAGTTAAATAACCTTTGAGGTGAGACAGGTATTTTTCTTCTAGTTCTTTTGGAAATTGTTCACGTTCAATTTGTTGCTCAAGCACATATAAAAGGTGTACAGGATTTGCCGCAATTTCACTATTGTCGAAATTAAAAACGCGGGAAATTATTTTAAAGGCGAAGCGAGTGGATAAACCATTCATGCCCTCGTCGACGCCAGCGTAGTCGCGATACTCCTGGTATGATTTTGCATGGGGATCAGTGTCTTTTAAATTTTCACCATCATAAACGCGCATCTTTGAAAACAGGTTAGAATTTTCCGGCTCTTTTAAACGCGACAAAATAGCAAATTGTGACATCATCTCTAAAGTGCCCGGTGCACAAGGGGCGTCACTAAGAGAGCTGTTTTCAAGTAATTTGTCGTAGATTTTTAACTCTTCAGAAACTCGTAAGCAATAAGGTACTTTTACAATATTTATTCTATCGAGAAAGGCTTCATTGTTTTTATTGTTTCTAAAGGCTTGCCATTCAGATTCATTGGAGTGAGCTAAAATAATACCGTCAAATGGAATTGCCGCCAGACCTTCAGTGCCTTTATAGTTACCTTCCTGGGTAGCGGTTAGTAATGGATGTAAAACTTTTATCGGGGCTTTAAACATTTCCACAAATTCCATTAAGCCCTGATTGGCTCGGCATAATCCACCTGAGTAGCTATAGGCATCCGGGTCATCTTGTGAAAAATCTTCGAGCATTCGAATGTCTACTTTGCCTACCAGAGATGAAATGTCCTGATTGTTTTCATCTCCTGGCTCGGTTTTGGTAATGGCAATTTGGCGTAATATAGAAGGGTGAACTTTTACGACTTTAAACTTAGTAATATCGCCATTAAATTCATTTAAGCGTTTGCTGGCCCAAGGTGACATGATACTACTTACATAACGTTTTGGAATGGCATAATCTGATTCAAGAATATCTCCGTCTTCATCAATATCAAATAGTGATAAGGGGGATTCGAAAACCGGTGAGCCTTTGATGGCATAAAAAGGGATTTTTTCCATCAATGATTTTAAACGTTCGGCAAGTGATGACTTGCCACCACCGACAGGGCCTAATAAATATAACACCTGTTTCTTTTCTTCCAATCCCTGTGCCGCATGGCGAAAAAACGACACTATTTGCTCAATGACTTCCTCCATCCCATAAAACTCACGAAAAGCAGGGTATATTTTAATTACTTTGTTTTGAAATAGGCGGCTTAATTTGGGGTCGTTATGAGTGTCGATGAGCTCAGGTTCACCAATGGCTTTTAACATGCGTTCAGCTGGGCTGGCATAGGTGAGCGGGTCGCTTTTGCAAAGGTCCAGATACTGTTGAAGTGAGAGTTCTTCTTCTTTAGCATTTTCAAAACGTTGTGTGTAGTGATCAAAAATACTCATATCCGTTTCCTCTTTATAAAACTATCAAATGACAGTAAAAAGCGTACCCAAAAATTAATATTTCTTTAGTAAAACTATAGACCAGATTAATTATAAATATTTCAATTAAAAGTAGAAATTTAACACAAAATAAATGTTTATTTGCCGGTAGTCGGCTGTTAGTGACCGGCTGGCAGCGTTATTATTTTGACGGTTTAATTTGTCCTTTTGGTCTTCAAATGCGTTTAAATAAATAAAGGCAATAAATAGGCCATATATTACTAAAAAGGATTTAGATGATTTATACTAGGTATCTTGAATTTTTGGATGCCCCTGTAATAGGCGATAGGGCCATGTGAAATATTTATTAAATAAATCATTATGAGTCGAATATTTAAAACACTATAATATTCGAAATATAAAAATATTTATGGGCAAGATTCTTTGTTAAGTAAAAATACAATTGCGGCAATTGACCTGGGGTCAAATAGTTTTCATATGGTAGTGGCGGAAGAAGACCAGGGCCAGTTAGTGATACTCGATCGTATTCGGGAAATGGTGCGTTTAGCAGAGGGACTGGGGAGTGATGGTGGGCTAGATCCATTAGTTGAACAACGTGCGCTGGATAGTTTAAGCCGGTTTGGGCAACGCATTCGAACACTGGATACTCATTGTGTCAGCACGGTGGGAACCAATTCATTGCGGCGCATTAAAAATTCAGATGAATTTCTTTTTCAGGCTGAGCAAGCGCTGGGCTATCCAATTGAAATTATTTCAGGCATTGAAGAAGCGCGTCTGGTTTATCAAGGGGTGGCGCATACACTGGAGCAGGACCATCAATCAAAATTGATTGTAGATATTGGTGGAGGCAGCACCGAACTAATTATTGGTGAAGGTTATACTCCGCAATTATTAAATAGTCTGGAAATGGGCTGTGTAATGATGACCCAGAAGTTTTTTGAAGACGGAAAAATAAAATCTAAGCGCTTACATGCAGCTAGAATTTTTGTACTGCAGCGCATGAAAGCCATTCATTATACTTATAATAAACTGGGTTGGGATTCGGCGACGGGCTCATCCGGTTCGATTAAATCAATCGCCAGTGTTATTCGTGAAATGGGCTTACAGAAAACCGATGGTATCAATCGAGAATCCATCACTAAATTAATTGCCTTATGCAGTGAATATAAAAAAATTAAAAAAATTGATTTTCCTGGCTTAAGTGAAAAACGTAAGCCGGTTTTTCTGGGAGGGCTAATTGTATTAGCAGGGGTGTTTGAAGCCTTGCGAATTGATCATATGCATGTATCTGAAGGTGCCTTACGTGAGGGCTTACTATATGACATGGTGGGTCGGCGACAGAATAATGATATTCGAAATAAAAGTGTTAATTCTTTAGCCAGTCGTTTTCATGCAGATCAACAACATGCGCAGCGTATTGAGCAAACCGCATTTGATTTTTTGCAGCAGTTAAAAGATGATTGTTTCGATGATATTCGTACCTCCACAAATTTATTACGCTGGGCTTGTGAGTTGCATGAAATTGGCAGAAATATTTCACATTCGTCTTATCAAAAACATGGTGCATATGTAATTGAAAATGCGGATTTAGCTGGTTTTTCTCGGCAGGAACAACGTCGAGTGGCGGCTATTGTGCGTTCCCATCGGGGCAAAATAATTAAAGAATACTTAAAAGAAAATCATAAAGAAATTCAGCAGAGTTTAATTTATCTTTCGATTGTATTGCGACTGTCGGTTATTTTTCATCGCAGTCGAGTTGAAAATACCTTACCGGCGATTAGTTTATCCATCGAAGAAAAAGAGCTGACACTAAGTTTGCCGGATAGGTGGCTTAACGAACACCCCTTAACGATTGATGATCTTGAGCAGGAGGCGGAGTACCTGTCTGTGCTGGGCATAAGTTTAAAGACAGGACGAATGTTGTAGCTAAGGTTTTAACTGCTTTCAGCTAAATCTTCTAAAAATTTTTCTTGAGAAATAAATGCTTCTTTACCGTCTTCGGGTGAGGCTTGCATGTAAGTACCATCGGTATCTAAAATCCACGCCTGGGTGTTATCGAGTAAATAATATTCTAGCTCGGTAATAATGCGATCTTGCAGGGCTTTGTTTTCGATGGGAGTAGCGATTTCAACGCGATGATATAAATTGCGTTCCATCCAGTCAGCACTGGAAATATACACTTCAGGTTTTTTATCGTTTTTAAAATAGACCACACGATCGTGCTCAAGAAAGCGCCCGACAATTGAGGTTACGCGGATGTTTTCTGATATGCCAGCAATGCCTGGGCGCAAACTACACATGCCGCGAATAATTAAATCAATTTTTACGCCATCGGCCGATGCCTGATATAAGGCGCTGATCATTTCCGCATCGACGAGTGAATTTAATTTAATAATAATGCGCCCGTCTTTGCCCTGCGCCGCATGTTGTCTTTCGCGTTCTATTTTGGCTTCGAATGTATCTTGCAAAGAAAAAGGTGATTGCAATAATTTATTTAAATTTTTAGTTTGCCCCATGCTGGTGAGTTGGTGAAACACGCGGTTAGCGTCTTCACAAATTTTTTTATTGGAGGTGAAAAAGCCGTAATCGGTATATAAACGAGCAGTACGGGAATGATAATTTCCTGTGCCTAAATGTGCGTATTGTCTTAGGTGTTGTGCTTCGCGGCGAATAATTAATAGCATTTTTGCGTGGGTTTTATAGCCGACCACACCATATACAACGTGAGCGCCGGCTTCTTGTAATTTTGCGGCCAAAGAAATATTAGCTTCTTCATCAAAGCGTGCGCGCAGCTCAACAACTACGGTAACCTCTTTGCCTAATCGCGCGGCTTTTACCAGCGCGTTAACAACGGCTGAGCTAGGGCCGGTTCGATAAAGTGTTTGCTTGATGGCGAGCACTTTCGGGTCATTGGCGGCCTGGCGAATAAAATCGACCACCGGTGCAAATGATTCGTAAGGGTGGTGCAACAGCACATCCTGTTTTCGAATGGATTCAAATATATTAGATTTTAGAGTGAGTTTAGACGGTACCGCGGGTATAAAAGGTTTGTATTTTAGCTCGGGGCGATTAATTAAATCATAAACTTCATTTAAGCGATTAACATTAACGGGACCATCGACTTGGTATAAATCCTGTTCAGACAGTTCAAATTTATCGAGTAAATAATTACAAATATCTTCGGGGCAATCGTGGGCCGCTTCCAGGCGCACCGCATCGCCATAACGACGCGAACCTAATTCACCTTCGACGGCGCGCAGTAAATCATCTATTTCTTCTTCGTCAACATACAGGTCACTGTTGCGGGTAACGCGAAACTGGTAACAGCCTTTTACGTTCATCCCCGGGAAAAGTGAACCCACATAGGCATGTACAACCGAGGATAAAAACACAAAATCATCCGGCCCGCATTCGCACTCTTCAAAGGGTAATTGAATAATACGCGGCAGTGCGCGGGGGATTTGCACAATGGCTAAGCCACTGTTGCGCCCGAAGGCATCTTTGCCTTTGAGCGACACAATAAAGTGCAGACTTTTATTCAGAATTCGTGGAAACGGATGTGCGGGATCGAGTGCTAGCGGACTGATAATGGGTAGTAGCTCATTATTAAAATACTCTTTTAACCAGCTGTCCATGCAGCTGTTCCATTCGGTGCGGCGCACAAAGCGTATTTTTTCGGCGGCTAAATGTTCATCTAAAATTAAATTAAGCAGCTGATATTGTTCATCAACTAAATTGTGGGCACGTTGACTAATGAGTTTTAATATTTGTTTGGGGGAAGTGTTATCCGGCTCATTATGCAGTGCGCCTAATTCGACTTTTTGCTGTAAACCCGAAACCCGAATTTCAAAGAATTCATCCATATTAGTGCTAAAAATACATAAAAAACGTAATCGCTCGAGCAGGGGAATGCTTTCATTGCGGGCTTGTTGTAACACGCGCCAGTTAAACTCTAACAGGCTGAGTTGCCGGTTGAGATAATACTCGGGTTTTTTAAAATCGATGAGAGCGGCTTTTTCACTGCTGGGTATTACAGTAGCGGCTTTTTTCGGTGCTTTATTTTTGTCTTCTACCTTGCTCATTATTCCGATTCATTATATTTGAGGGCTTGTTCTCAATATTTTAGATTTTTAGTGTATTTCTTATAGATAGTAGACCAATTATGTGACTTTAGCCATATTTATCAGTTAAGTTTACTAACACTATCAGCTGTTTAGCGCTATTTCTTTACAAACTTGTTAAGATTTGGCGAGGGGCTTTTCTATGGTGTATCCTCTAATATACATAAATAGTATAAAAAAGTTTTTATAAAAGCTTATTACATTGGAGTAGCAGTATGACGTTTGATTTTTGGGCCAATATTATTGAAGACCAGGCTGAGCTATCTATGCTGATATGGGCAGGCATACTGGTGATTGTGATGTATATTGCGCGTCAACCTGCACATCAAGTCATTTTGGTGCTGGCACGGAGCCTGCGAAATGCCTTGCGATTAATGGCTCGCTCGGTGATGTTAGCAGAGAAGCAACTGCGCTCACGCAATCGCGAAGTGTTGCTGGCTCAAGGGCAGGAGCATGCCGAGCGCTTTATTGAGCGCGAGTTTCAGCGAGTTGAAATTCTGGTGAATCGGGATTTAAGTGGCTACCCCTCGTTACAGCGCGACTTAAAAGAGCAAATCACCCGCATTGATGAAGATTATGTGCAATCCAGCGAAGTGCCGCCAAAGCCGCCTGAGTGGTTAAAAGCGGTGGAAGCGGTGGCGGATATCCCCGATAACGGCTCGCCGGTGGTGGCCAAAATTTTAAATGATATTCATACCACCTTAAAAAAAGCCCTGGAAATCGACTTACAGGAATATCGCCGGGCCAACCGCGAGCGTCACGGTCTATTGAAAAAAATGATGCCTTACTGGCGCTCATTAACCAATAGCCTGAATTCCGTCGAGCGTAAAATAACCGGTCTTGAACAGCGCTCAATAATTATTGATAACCAAATGCAAGCTTATGAAGATATTCGTAACCACAGTGATTATGCCGAGCGCATGCTTTCGTCTTCATCATTGACGCAGTTTTTTATTTCTGGCTTTGCATTGTGTCTGGCAATAGTCGGCATGTATGTAAACTTTCAGTTAGTGGCCTTGCCGATGGAAGAAATGGTGGGAGCCGGCAGTTATTTAGGCTCAAGTAATATTCGCGCATCCGATATATCAGCACTTTTTATTATCAGTATTGAAGTGATTTTGGGTTTGTTTTTAATGGAAGCGATAGGTGTGACTCAATTGTTTCCAGTGATTCATTTGTTGGAAGATCACAGGCGTAAAATTATTTTCTGGATAATGTTGAGCTTTCTGTTTATTTTTGCGGGTATTGAAGCATCGCTAGCTTATATGCGTGACATGTTAGCTTCGGACCGTGAAGCTTTGTCGCAACTATTAACCGGCGTAGAAGTTGCCGAGCCACCGCTGCGTTGGATTCCTTCACTAGGGCAAATGATTATGGGATTTGTTTTGCCCTTTGTGCTGACCTTTGTGGCAATTCCGTTAGAGTCATTTATACATTCGTTTAGAACCGTAAGTGGTTTATTTATAGTGTGGCTACTGCATATTTTGGTGGTGACTATTCGTTTTGTCGCGAATTTGGTTTTTGGAATCGGGCGTTTGATTATGAATGTTTATGATTTAGTTATTTTTATTCCGCTAAAAATTGAAAGCGCTTTTTCTAATAAAAATACCGAAAAAGAACAAGATAAAATAAGCGGAGTATTGACTCACCAGCAAGAAACAGGTGAAGACAAATGAACATGAAAGTCATCGCAGCAAAAGGTTTATTTATTACTCTAGGTTTTTTTCTGTTATTGAGTTTGTTGGCGCAATATGGTTGTTCTGAGCCTCGCTCTAAAAAAGCCGTTTATGTATTAGTTGACACCTCTGGCACTTACAGCAAACAGTTTGATAAAGTCCAAACAGTGCTGCGTTATTTGTTAGGTTCGTTGCAGTCGGGTGAGTCATTGGCGCTGGCACGTATTGACAGTGAAAGTTTTAATGAAAAAAACATTATCGCGCGCATGACATTTGATTTGCGCCCGTCAATGGCGAATGCGCAAAAACGCGCGTTTTTAGAATCGGTGGAGCAGTTTGGAGAAAATATTCAGTCTAGTCAATATACCGATATCACCGGTGGTATTTTACAGGCACTTGAATATTTGAATGAAACACGGGCGACTGAAAAGCACATTTTAATTTTTTCAGATTTAAAAGAAGAAATCAAAAAAGGCCAGGTGCGTAATTTCCCGATTAGTTTTGATGGCACGCATGTGGTGGCGCTGAATGTCACTAAATTAAAAAGCGATAATATCGATCCTAGAGAGTATCAAACCCGGCTAGAGCAATGGCGTCAACGGGTTGAGCAGGGCGGAGGCGATTGGAAGATGATTAACGATTTGAATCATCTGGGGCAGATTGTTGATTAGACGAAATCGCTAGGTAAGATATTGGCGGTAAACTGGATATAATAGCGTCAAATCAGTTGGCTTTTATATCTTGTAAGTTGTTAAAATATATAACTAAAAAATCTTTATGTCGGTTTTCTTTACTCTCTAAGTGCTTAATTCAAAGCATAAAAACATATTTATATGAAATTCGTAGAAAAAACATTTTTCAGGTATGATTGCTGTTGTATCTACAGTAAATGATAAGAACGAATAAGCTCAATTGCAGGCTAAATGATGAATAGTAATATCTCTACTCCTTAAGCATTTTACTTGTTCAGCTTATCCAAATTGAATTAAACGAGGTAAAGATGGCTTTACAGGAATGTTGGGGCTTATACGATAAGCAGTATGAAGGACGCCCATTACGTGTGCGCTTAAATGAAAGTATAGAAGAATATGTTTGTCATCCGCGTTATATGCATCAGGTGTGTATTAGCGTTCCCTTAAAAGATGTGGATGAAAATGGTTTTGCCTATCCCGAAGAATGTAAATTATTAGATGAGTTGGAAATGTTGCTAAAAGATAAATTGCAGCAACAACAGGTTTCGGTATTTGCCGCGGTGTTAACCTCGGACGGTTCGCGAATTTATATTCTATACACCTATCTTCCCGATTTTTGTATACAGTTTGTGAATGATTTAAATAAAGACTGGATCTATCACAACCTATCGGCTACTACTCAAGAGGACCGTAACTGGGAGACGATTGAATCCTTGATGCAGGATGTTTAATTTAAATATTTTTTAACCCCATTGTAAAATTTCGTGCGTTTATACAATAAACCAATAGGGTTTTTCAATGAAATTATTAATCACCCCCCATTCGCTTTTCGTTAATTTGTGCCAGTAATTTTTGGCTGCTTGCCTGTGGCTAACTTGAAACTAATGAGGCTGATAACCCTCAAAATATCTCATCTCAAATAGCGAGCGTCAAACAAAAGGCCAAACAGAGCGCTAAACAGTTAGAGCAGCAAAATCTTTCGGCTAAACAACAACGCATTAGTCAACAGCGTGCATTTTCTTTACAGCAATATAGAAAAGATTATCCACTAAGAGATAACAAAAAAGGCTCGTCAAATGAATCACCCAATAAGTTTCCCAATAAATTATCAAGGGCTTTACTAAACTGGGGAAAAAATGGCTTAAGCTCGTCAGACAGAGCATTCGCTTTATGCGGTCAATTGAAATCTAGGCTAAAATAGATTCACGTAGTATATTCAGTGTAAGTTGTAATTAAAAAATTAATAATTCTCAGGGTAAACATCAGATGAAACTTATTAAGTTGGCAAGCACATTATCTTTTTTTGTATTACTGATTTTTCAATCAAATTTGTGGGCTGAAAATTTTAGTTTGAATAAAAGCCGAGCCCAAATTGTTAAAGTCCAGGGGCAGGTTTATGTTAAAAATAGTAAGGGCAAGAAAAGGCAGGTGGATAGTAATCCATTTGTGGTGAATAGCGATGATACTGTGTTAACGAGTGAAAACAGTAAAGCCGTTTTGCAATTTGATGATGGCGTTATGTCGGTGCTCAACGAGAAAAGCAGCTTACGAATTGAAAAGTCGGGCTGGTTGTCACAGTTAGGCGGAAAAGTTTTTTATGTTTTTAAAAAAGTTTTCGGAAAAAACAAATCAAAGAAAGTTACCACTCGATTTGCCACAATTGGTGTTCGCGGTACAATTTTTATTGTTGATGTTGAAAAAAGTAGCCAGCAGGTGGCCTTGCAGGAGGGTGAACTAAATATAGAATCACCAGATGATGATTATGAGTTTTATAAGCCTGCATCTGTCGTAAATGATTTTTCAGCTTATCAAGAACAGGTTAAACAGCGTCAGAAAAAATTAAATAATGAGTTTAATGATTACAAGAAAAACATAGCTCAAAAATTTATTGAGTATAAAAAGAGTTTTGATTTAGAGGCTAATAAAGTGGTTAGCTTTAATGGTAAGCGGGTAGAAGAAACCGATTTTAATAAAGATTGGCAGTCATTGTTTGATGATTTTTCTCGCTTTTCTAAGGATTATATTGGTGCTTATAAAGAGCTTGAAGAATCTATTCAGTAAAAATTCAACGTTATTTTTTAAATCCCCTTAAACCTTGCAGTCCGCCACCGTGAATGGCAAGTAGTTTTCTGCCAGGTTTAAAGTAATCCTGTTTAACTAAATCAAAAATTCCCCAAAGTAATTTTCCGCTATAAATTGGCTCCAACTGTATATTATGATTTTTTTTGAAATTCGAGATAAATTGATTTAATTCATCTGTTGTTTTAGCAAAACCGCCAAGGTGATAGTTATGATTGATTTTCCATTGGGTGGAAATATTGTTTTTCAATGACTTTAAGCTGTTATTGATATCTTGATTTAACTGTAAATTTTTCATCACTGCAAAACCTAAAAAATGTGTATTGGATTTTGTATTGTTTTTAATTAGCGAGCTAAACATTGTGCCACTACCAATTTCACAACAAATTACATCATAGCTGTTGTTGAGTTCATCCAGTAGTTCGGCACAGCCTTTTTCCCCTTCGTAATTATTTCCACCCTCAGGAATAAAATGAAAGTTTCCAAATTCATGATGAAGCATTTTTATGAATTCGGGGTTATTTTTTTGTTTATATTCCAGGCGGGTAATAAATTTCAGTTTCATCCCCCAGTTCTGCATATCTTGTAAACAAGAGTTAAGTGGGCTAGTTGCTTCGCCGCGAATAATGCCGATAGTTTTAATGCCCAGGCATTTACCCGCATAAGCCAGAGCGTGCAAATGGTTCGAGTAAGCTCCGCCAAAACTTAAAATAACATTACGGTTATTTTGTTGCGCGGCAATTAAATTATATTTTAGTTTTCGCCATTTGTTGCCCTGAATAATCGGGTGAATTAATTCATCACGCTTAATAAATAACTGGATATTTTTTTCAGTTAAAAGTGGGTGGGCTATTTGTGTAATCGGGGAGGGAAGATTAAGGGGTGGGAGGTTGTTCACGGATTTAATTTTTAGGCACCGTTTTGTTCCGGTGCCCGAGCGTTAAGGTTTAATTCAATTTCTTTTTAATTATCGAGCAACCACATGTAATACGGTGGAGTATTCAAAATAAACCGTGCGGTCGTCATAAATCCAGCGACTAATCGGGGGCTGACCAATACCAGAAATAATTTCACCGGGCTGGCCCAATTCATTTTTAACTTTATCGGTGCTCATACCGCGACGCGGAAAATCGAGAATGCGTACCGCAATCGCGTCAGTTGATTGGTCGATATTTAATACGTCACCCTGATGAGTTTGTTTCTGATAACTCCCTTCCTGCGGGTTATCCCGGGTATAAGCTTCCGGTATAAAAGTTTCTATGTTTTGGGTAGGGGCTGGAGCTACCGGCGCTGTGGGTTCTTTTGCAGTAACGGGTTGCGGAGCAGGTACGGGGGATGATTCGGTTTGGCTTTCTACTGGCGAATCAATGGATACGGGTTCAGCTGCAACGGGTTCTTCATCGGCCCACGGACTTTTGGCCATTGCTTGAATGTTAGATGCTACTAATATAATTAAAGTCAGAAATTTCAATGTTAATTTTGTCATTGTCTTCGCCATCTACTATCTAGTATTTATTTATAGTAATTTATTTTAGCCCTTTTCTATAAAAAATACAGGTGCTTAGCTTGAATTATTCATGGATTTTCGAGATTTTTGGAGTATATATGACAAATTTTCGGCGTGAGGGTGAATTTATAAATGCAAATGTTCGCTATCTTGCAACAATGAAAATTGCTCGCGCAGCTCAAGAATATGCTGCTCCCAATAGTTCGGCGTATTAAACCAGGGAAAGTTTAACGGGAAACTGGGGTCGTTCCAACGCTTTGCCAGCCAGCTGGCATAGTGCATGAGCCGCAGGCTACGCAGGGGTTCGATGAGTTGTAACTCGTTAGCATCCAGTTCGGTAAATTCAAAATAGCCATCGAGCACACGGTTGAGTTGCTGTTGTTGCTCAAGCCGGTCGCCGCTGAGTAGCATCCAGATATCTTGAATGGCTGGGCCGCTGCGACAATCATCAAAATCGACAAAGTGCGGGCCATCATCGGTCCACAAAATATTGCCGCTGTGGCAATCACCGTGCAGGCGAATGGGTTGCGTGGTTGTCGAATCGAAACGTTGCTTAAGCAAGGCAATTAAGTCATCGCTGAGGGTTTGGTAAGCTTCTAAAAGATAATCGGGGATAAAGTTGTTATCGAGTAAAAATTGCGCGCTATTAATGGCAAAATCCTGCACTGAAATGGCGGGGCGCGAGTTAAATGACTGACTGGCACCGGCTAAATGAATGCGTCCCAAAAATCGTCCTATCCATTCTAAATGCTCCGGGTTGTCTAGCTCAGCGGTGCGCCCGCCTTTTTGGGGATAGAGTGAAAAGCGGTAGTTATTATAGGTGAGTAAGCTCTGTTGATTGAATTGTAGCGGAGCTACTACCGGAATTTCTAGCTGCGCCAGCTCTGTGGTGAAGTCGTGTTCTTCTTGAATTTGCTCGTTGCTCCAGCGATTGGGCCGGTAGTATTTGCCGATGATTTTAGGGCCGTAAGGCGCAGTGTCTTCCATGCCAATCTGGTAAACCCGGTTTTCGTAGGAATTTAGCGCGAAGATGCGAGCATCGCTTTGTAGGCCCAGTGATTCCACTGAGTCGATAATTAGATCAGGGTTGAGTGCTGCAAAATCGTGGCTGGGGGTGTCTGCTTCCATCTGATGAGTGTATCGTGAGCCGAGGCTCGCTCCTACAATATTATTGTTAGGAGTAGCTTTAGCTGCCGATGGCTAGGCTTTGTATTTGCTCAAAACCAGCGTCGCATTGGTGCCGCCAAAACCAAAGTTATTGGTCATCACGGTATTGAGCTCCGCGTTATCAACGCGCCTGGTTACCACCGGCATGCCTTCAACTTTTTCATCCAGAGTGTCCACATTTGCCGAGGCCTGAATAAAATTGTTCTGCATCATCAGTATGCAGTAAATGGCTTCCTGTACACCTGATGCACCCAGCGAATGGCCGCTTAAAGATTTACTTGAGCTAAACGGCGGAATATTTTCACCAAATACCTCTTTGATGGCGCCGGTTTCGGCGACATCACCAACCGGCGTGCTGGTGCCGTGGGTGTTGATATAATCAATCGGCGTATTAACCGTTGTCATGGCTTGTTGCATGCAGCGCACCGCGCCTTCGCCGGAGGGTGCGACCATGTCTTTGCCATCGGATGTTGCGCCGTATCCGACGAGCTCGGCATAAATCGTGGCCCCACGAGCTTTAGCGTGCTCTAGCTCTTCGAGCACGACGACTCCGCCACCGCCGGCAATCACAAATCCATCGCGGTCTGCATCGTAGGTACGCGAGGCTTTTTCAGGGGTTTCATTATATTTAGAAGACAATGCGCCCATGCCATCAAACAGCATACTCATTGCCCAATGCTCTTCTTCGCCGCCGCCGGCAAACACGATATCCTGCTTGCCTAGTTGAATTTGTTCCATGCCGGCACCAATACAATGGGTGCCGGTGGCACAGGCTGAGCTGATTGAGTAGTTAATACCTTTGATTTTAAAGGGCGTAGCTAAACAGGCTGAAATGGTGCTCGACATGGTGCGGGTCACCATATAAGGGCCTACACGGCGAATGCCTTTTTCGCGCAGTAAGTCGGCGGCCAATACCTGGTTTTCTGGCGAGCCACCACCCGAGCCGACAATCAAGCCGGTGCGTGGGTTGGATACTTGGTCTTCGGTGAGCCCAGAGTCTGCAACCGCCTGTTGCATCGCGATATAAGTATAAGCCGCCGCATCTCCCATAAAACGCTTGATTTTGCGGTCGATATGTTTATCTAAATCAATATCAACAGAGCCGGCAACATGGCTGCGCATGCCCATTTCTTTGTACTTTTCCTGGAACTTGATACCAGAGCGGCCTTCACGTAGTGATTCGGTGACGGTTTGTTTATCATTGCCTAAGCAGGAGACGATACCAGAGCCCGTTATTACAACTCGTTTCATTTGTTGCTTACCTAAAAGTCATCAGTTGAGTTAAATAGGCCAACCCTTAGCCCTTTAGCAGAATAAATTTCGCGCCCATCAATCATGACAACGCCATCAGCAATACCTAAAATTAAGCCCCGCGCAATTACACGTTTGATGTTAATTTGGTAGCTAACCTTTTTAGCCGTTGGTAGAACCTGACCAGAAAACTTCACTTCACCCACGCCCAATGCACGGCCTTTACCCGGGTGACCTTTCCAGCCTAAATAAAACCCTACTAGTTGCCACATGGCATCCAGCCCTAAACAGCCGGGCATAACCGGGTCGCCGGGAAAGTGGCACTCAAAAAACCACAGGTCTGGGGTGATATCTAACTCGGCTTGAATTTGGCCTTTATCGTATTCGCCACCTTCTTCCGATATAAGGCTGATGCGATCCATCATCAGCATGTTATCAACGGGAAGTTGAGCATTTCCGGGACCGAATAATTCTCCGTGTCCGCATTTAATTAGATCTTCCTTGGTGTATGAGCTTTGATTCGTCATTAGTTTAATGGGCCTTCAGCTGTTTCGCATATTCTGTAAAAATCCACAATAAAAGTGTTTTTATTAGCTAATCTTTACAGGATTATTATTCGCAGGGAATTGTAACGGAAATAAGCCAATGATGGTATGTTTGAAAGTAGACTATTAGGCTTTATGAGTGCATGAGGGTTAAATATTGATAAAAAGTCAGCCCTGTAAAAATCAGGGCTGGAGATGAGTTCTGGCGTTAGCTAATGAATGAATTTGTCGTGATAGCGTGTCACAATCAGTTTGCATTAATCAGTATAAAATTTTTGCTGAAATTTGAACTTGGCAACCAGCGTTTCGCCTTCAGGGGTAGCCTGAATATCAAATTTTAAGGTTTCAAGGTGAGAAACCTGTGATTGTGCGAGGTAGTAAATAGCTTCCCCGTCATGTATTTCCTTGAATTCTAGGTCTTTAATTTGGCCGGTTAAGTTACTGGCAAAGCCGCTAACCTTAGCCTTTACCGGGCGGGTTGCGTCACCGTCTTTTTTTTGTACAGTAATGTTTACCACCATGCGATTATTACGGCGTGTGAGTGAGTAAGCCTTGGCTATTTCCGGAGTTAATGTATCGCTGCGAAACGCGTTATAGTGAATTACATAATCGCCAAATTGCTTTGAGTTTTCGGCATAAGTTGTGCTGGTAATAAGGGTCAACAATAGAATAAATAAGCTGGCGGGATACTTTGTCATATTTCTACTCTCTCTCTTATGGAATATAGTTTATATATTATCACTATAACCTAAATGAATGTTTTTTTCTTTGTTTGAAGCAGGGCACATAAATTCTATACCAAACATAAAGATATTGTCGATATGTGCTACCTTTATTTATTAAATGAACTAATAATGATGAATAATAAATTGTGCAATTAGATAATACCCGTCTAAAACACCTCATCCCTATTAAGCAGTTGCAAAGTGAGCAGCGCCTACAAATAGCCAAACAATCACAGCTCCTCCAATTGCATTCGGGTGATGAGCTTTCAGCTAATGAAGAGCAGTTCTGGTTTGTTTACTTGTTTGAGGGTAAGCTGGATTTACTGGAAAAGGGTTGCCCCCCGGTGTTATTAAGTGCAGAAGATAAGCGCGCGCTTTATCCATTATTTAATGAGGGAGAGCAAAGTGCGCGTGTGTTAACTCAAACCGGCTGCATTATTGTGCGGTTTGAAAAACAGCTGTTTAATCGCTTTATTGATCAGGAACTACTAATGGCTGATGATGGGTTAGATACAGTGCAGATGAGTGAAGTAGAAAGCAACCTGTTTAATGAAATTATGCGCGCGTATAATACGGGAAAATTAAAGCTCCCAAGTTTGCCCGATATTGCATTAAAGGTGAGGCAAGCCTTAGCCAGCCCCTATGCAAGTGCTGCCGAAGTGGCACGAATTGTTGCTGTCGACCCGCCAATGGCAGCGCGTTTAATTAGTGTTGCCAACGGCCCGTTAAATCGCGCGGTTGATCCCATACACAGTATTCAGGCGGCAATTGTACGCCTCGGTGTGCAAACCAGCAAAGAGTTAGTTACTAGTTTTTCGATTAAGCAATTATTTGTTACCCGCTCTAAAATATTAAATCAGCGCATGCGTGAACTGTATGATCATAGTATTGAGGTTGCATCCATTAGTTTTGCACTTTCTAAACAAAGCAAAAAACTATCACCGGATCATATGATGTTAGCAGGGCTATTGCATAATATTGGGGTGATTCCTATTTTAAGTTATGTAGAAGACACCGGTTTAGAAATTAATGACGTAGCTGAATTAGATCGTATTCTTAATCGTTTGCGTATTGCGGTGGGCGCAATGGTTATTCGACATTGGGATTTATCGGATGATTTGCTTGAGGTAGTTGAAAATTATGAAAACTGGCAGCGGGATGAAGGCGATACAACGGATACTTGCGATATGGTTATTATCGCGCAAATTTATCATCGTTTAAAATGTCATCAAATAAAAGACTTACCCGATATCAATAAGGTTCCAGCATTTAAAAAATTATATCCAGACAATCAAAGCGCAGATTTCGCACAAAATGTTTTTCAACAGGCACATGATGAAATCGCCGAAATTTTGCAGTTGTTAAAAATGTAACGTCTATGTCAGAGTCAAATAAAAATATAGAAAAATTAGTTCGCAAGTTATTTCCATTTAAAGATTTGGCTAGCGGTGATCGATTAAAGTTGGCAAAAACCGGTGAGTTAATTAATAAAACTTTCGGTGAAAGTTTTTATGCAAGTGAATGTAAAAATCACTTGCTGTATTTAATTGATGGCAAACTTGATATTTGTAAACAATATGCTCAGCCAGTGTTATTAGTTAGTGATTCCGATGAGGCATTAAGGCCTATTTTTGCAGAGAAAGAAGACAAAGAAACCTATTTTGTTATTCAGTCTAGTTGTGAAATTTGGCAATTTGATCGCCAGTTATTTAATCGATTAATTGAAAAAGAAGTACTAGTGGATGAACGTGCACTCAGTCAACAAATGAGCCATGTTGAAAGTAATATTTATAATGAAATTATGCAAGCGGTTGAAACGGGTCAATTAAAATTACCTAGCTTGCCAGAAATTGCATTACGCATAAAAAAAGCCATGGAAGCTACAGAAGCAGACATAGATAAAATTAGTAAAATTGTTGAATTAGATCCGGCAATTTCTACGCGCTTATTTAAAGTAGCAAATAGCCCGTTAACCCGTGGCATAAATCCCATTCATAATATGCGAGATGTAATTGTACGATTAGGCTTAAAAATGACGCGTAATCTGGTGTTGAGTTTTAGTGTTGCGCAACTATTTAAAACCCGTCATTCCTTCTTAAAAAAACAGATGAAAATGTTTTACTCACATAGTATTGAAATAGCGTCTATCAGTTTCGCTTTGGGAAAGCATATAAAAACTTTAGATGCAGATGAATTGCTTTTAGCCGGTTTAATTCACGATATAGGCGTAATTCCGATTATTTCTTATATTGAAAAAACCGGATTGGAATTGACCAGTGAAGATGAAATTGTTCATTTAATAAGTGTATTGCGAGTGGCGGTGGGTGTGCTAGTGGTAAAGAGTTGGGAGCTGCCCAATGAAATGTTAAACGTTGTTACTCATGCAGAACACTGGTATCACGATAGTGGCGGAAAATTAAAAGAGGAATTAAAAATAGAAGACACAATTATCATTGCACAAATTTACGATAAATTACGTCGTAAGCAACTTAGTGTTTTACCGGATATTTCTAAAGTGCCGGCGTTTAAAAAGCTTTTTCCCGAAAAACATGACCCTGCTTTTGCGATGCAGGTATTGGATGAAGCTCGGGATGAAATTAATGAAATGAAAAGTTTGTTGGAAATTTAAGTTGTTTTAAAACTACGAATTACACCTGACACAATTCCCAATACCTGTACTTCTTCATTCTTTAAAATAATCGGTTCCATATCAGGGTTGGCAGGTTGCAAGCGAATGCCGTCAGTTTCAATATAAAACTTTTTCAACGTTACCTGCTCGTTATTAATCAGTGCAACAACCGACTGACCATTTTCCGCAGACGTCTGCTTTTCAACCACAATAATATCGCCGTCTTGAATGTTGTCGTCAATCATGGAGTGCCCTTGCACTTTTAATGCATAGGTGTTTTTACGCACCATGCTGGCGGGGACTTTAACTAGATCGCTATCTTCAATGCGCTCAATGGGTTGGCCGGCGGTGATAAAGCCTAATAAAGGTATATCGATTAATTCAGCGGCCTGTGTTTCTATTTCATCTAATGTAGGTGTAAAAACAGGGCGTTGGTGTTTGGGGATTAGTAAACTTACATTACTCATTTTTATAATCTCTTATAATGCGGCTATTAATGTGGATTTTTATAGATAGTAAGTTTAATAAGTGGATATGGCAAGTATTTCAAAAAAACTAAATATGACTTGGTTGCAGAAGCTAGCTTTAGCTCGTGATTAATTTCAAGGCGTTTATCTCTTAACCATTCGAGAGCTAAAGCTCGTTCCTGCAATAAAAAGTAAAATATTCAGGTGAAGGTTTTAAATAACTCACCGATTGCCTGTGATAATTTTTCAGAACGTTCTGGTGATTTCACCGCGCTTAAGATGCTCGCTTGCATTCCGGGAATATTAATTAAATCAACAATAACCAAATTAAAAAACTCCTGGCCTTCGCTGCAATTTGCTAGCGCTTCAAGAAATAAGTTGACGATTTTTTCGTTTTGCAATGCCAGCCAACTGCGCCCTGAAATTGATGCCAGCACTTCAGGGTGTGAGCCGATTTTACAACTGAGTATTTTATTTAACATGAGTTCAAGTTGCGTTCGATCTTGAGTGTTAGATAGCGCACGAATGCCAAGTGAAATAAAATTAGCATCGGTTGCGGGCTTATCTAATTCGCGATTGATAATATTCACAATCGCTTGAGTGAGCTGAGGATCAATTTTTTCATGTTCAAGACACTGTGCCAGTGCTTCAAAAGGTTGCGCGGGAATTTTTTCAATGGCGGTAGTGATTAATGCCGCATTGTCTTCTTCGTTAAGCCGAGTTGCAATATCAGCAATGCCTTGAAAGCCTACGAAAGCCCACTGATCAAAACCGGCTTTGCCGGCAAAATAATCTTTAGCGTGCTCGTAATAACTGGATGCGGGTTGAGATAATAACTTTGCCGCTTTGGCATGAAAGCTCGCCATGTGTTCTTGTTTGGGCTTAAAACCATAGGGGTTGGTTTCATCTTGTTGAGGTGCTTCAGTGCCATCTTTATCAAGTAAACGCAAAACAAAATCATCGCGAATACCTTTAGTGAGTTTGCCGGCGGCATCTAGCGGAAAACGCAAAAACCAAATTACCAGTTCTGAGCTTTTATCTTCGCTCCACACCAAAAAACCTAACCATGCCTGTTGTTGCAAAGGTAAAGGGTAGGGGGTTTCGCCCTGCTCAAAACTTAAAAAATTTTCTGAATTAATCTCTTCAATTCGACGTCCCATATCGAAAATTTTAAATTGTGTGCCCGCCTGATTGAGAAAGTCACTAATGCCATTTACCTGCGCCATTATTTATCCTCTGTTTGTAATTGTAATTCACCCGCACAAATTTGCAGGGAGGTTTTACCCTCTAAAAATTGTTCGATAACCTGACCCGCATGGGAATAGCGCCAACCTTGCATTAAGGGAATTTCGGTTTCACCTTGTAGCAGTTTTTCTAAGTCTTTGCGGGATGCTAAATTTAGTGGCGTGATGTGATGCTCATCGGCTTTTAATTTTAACAATGCCATCAGTGAATCAATTAAGGCTTCATCACGCAGGGTTAATTTGTGACGCCTGGGGTGTTTGGGCCAGTGTTCTTGCGTCATACGCAATGCATTGCTCATGCGCTGATGTAACTGCGCCGCATCTTCAGAACTTAAGCGAGTTTTATTCAATGAACGTAATTTTTTTATTTTATCTGCACTATTGGGTTTTATGCGAGCGATATCAATTAGGGCATCGTCGGGCACAATGCGGCGTCTGGGGCGATTGCGTTTCTGTGCGGTTTCTTCACGCCATGCGGCAACCGCCTGTAAAATGGCTAATTGCATGCCGTGTAGTTTCTGGTTGCCCTTTACTTTTTTCCAGATTAATGTGGTATCGACATTGTATTTGGCTGGTAGGCAAAGCGCAGAAAAATCCCCCTTTAACCATTCCAGCCGATTGAGTGATTCAAGCTGTGCCAGCATTTTTGGATAGGCTTTTGCTAAATAATATACATCACTTGCGGCATATAATAGTTGTTCTCGATTGAGGGGACGTTTTAGCCAGTTGGTGCGTGACTGAGATTTGTCTATATCAATGTTGAGTTCTTTTTTTATCAATGCGGCATAACCTATCTGGTCGCCGTAGCCGAGTAGCCCCGCGGCAATTTGTGTGTCGAACATAGGTGAGGGTAAAATATTAAACCGGTGATTAAAAATTTCTAAATCCTGTCCTGAGGCATGCAGCACTTTAGTTACCAGTGGGTTCGACAAAAGGGAAGTGAACGGGGTGAAATCGGTAATGTCGAGAGGGTCTATACAGCAAGTTTTTTTACCATCTGATATTTGTATTAAGGCGAGTTCGGGATAGTAGGTGGTTTCGCGATGAAACTCGGTGTCGATGCAAATAACTTTACTGAGTCGAATCGTGTCACATGAAAGCGCGAGGGCTTCATTGCTGTCGATATAGGTTATATCCATGAAATACTTACTTATTAACTAGAAATAGCTTATATTGTACAGATTGATGCCTTTAAGGTCTCAAATAAATAAAATAAAAAATAAAATTTTAATGAATCATTTTTTTAAATATATCCATTTAAAATCTACGTTTTTAGGCTTTGCCGTTGTTATCCTTCTGTGCGCAATTGTGGTGGTTACATTGTTGATGCAGGTGGATAGATGGAATAAGGCGGCATTTGATTTGGTGAGAAATAATAGCCAGCAAATGCGTTTAGTGATGAGTATGCGTAACGTGGTGCAAAAACGTGAGTTATCTATTCAACGTATGCTTTCGATGAAAAACGCATTTGATCGTGATGCTGAATCTATCTGGTTTAAAAATCTTGCGGGTATTTATGCCCATGCTCGAGAAGAGCTGTTAAAAACTTCATCAAATAAATCACTACTTGATAATATGCAGCGCATAGATGATGCGGTAAGTTGGGCATACCCTTTTCATGAGCAATTGGTAGACATGTTAGTTGCCGGTCAAACCAGTGATGAAGGGTTAGAAAAAACTGTTTTACAGAGCCGACTCGCCAGTAAACAGGTGCTGAGTTTACTGGATCAAATTGTTATTAATCAAGCAGCCGTTTATGATGATGTGGTGAATGATTATGAGCAGTCTCGCCAGACAACATTAATTATTATTGCGTTAATTTTTGCGGTTATTACGGCGGTAGCAATTTATGCCTTGCGTGTTTCGGGTCGCCAGTTAAAGAAAATGTCGCGTCTTACGATTATTGATGATGTTTCCGGAACCTATAATCGTCGCTATTTTGATATGGTGCTGGAAGAAGAGTGGAAGCGTAGTATGCGTGAATACACGCCACTGAGTTTGTTGATGGTGGATATCGATTATTTCAAAGCCTATAACGATAATTTTGGCCATCAAATGGGTGATGTTTGTTTGTTTTCTGTGGGTAAAATATTATCGAGTCAATTAAAAAGAGCCAGCGATTTTACGGCGCGTTATGGCGGTGAAGAATTTGCGATTGTTTTACCCAATACGCAGGTTGAGTATGCCCGGTTACTTGCCGAACGTTTAAGGCGTTCTGTAGAAGAAGCGCGCATAAAAGCGGGTAATGAAGAGGTGAGTCCATGGGTGACAGTGAGTATAGGTGTTGCCACCACCACCGCTGAATATGAGCAATCGAGCGCGGCATTAATTAAAGCTGCGGATAGTTGTCTTTATGAGAGTAAGCGTAAAGGACGCAATCGGGTATCGGATAAAATGCTGGATGATTTAGGCTGAGCTATATTTGGCTGACATGATTGAAAGCACTTATTTTTTTGGTGCAAGTAATTCTATTTGATAGCCGTCGGGGTCTTCAACAAAGGCAATAATGGTTGAGCCCGCATTCATCGGGCCGGCCTCGCGAAGAATCTTTCCCCCTTGTTCTTTTATGGCATCCACGGCATGATAAACATCATCGACTTCTAACGCAATATGTCCATAGCCATTGCCCAAATTATAGCTTTCCGTGTCCCAGTTGTGGGTGAGCTCAATCGCCGAGTTAGACGCTTCATCGCCGTAGCCTAAAAAAGCCAGCGTGAACTTACCTTCCGGGTAATCTTTTTTACGCAGTAATTGCATTTTAAAAATATCGGTATAAAACTGAATGGATTTTTCTAAATTTCCCACGCGAAGCATAGTGTGTAAAATACGCATAAATAACTCTTTAATTTGAGGTTTACATGAGCAGCTAAAAAGCCTCACTAGTATAGCCCAAACTTTATCAGGATCATAAGAAATGTTAGAAACCGGCGTGAATGAATTAACCCAGGAATTTGAAATGATTGTTGAAGGCCTGCGGTTGAGCTTGCAATCTGCAGATTCTGCTGAGTCGCAACAAGTGCTAAAAATGCTAGAGGCATTGCGACAAAATCTGCAAATTATGCAGCGTTTAAGCTCAGATGTCAGTCGCAATAAATCCTTGGATATTAGTAGCGATGAAATTACTAAAATTGGAGATTATGCGTTAAATTTGTTGGACGAAATTTCAGTGAGCTGTGCATCGCGTGGCATGCAGGATCAAATGTTGGAGTTACACCGGTTATCGTTGCCGGTGACAATGTGGTTAAAAAATCATGCTGGAAAAATTCAAAAAATGGATATTATTGTTAATGCTATAGCGAGTTATGCCAATACATTACAGGATAATTTGAAGCTAGAAATTTTATGTGAATTAATTGGTGATGTGATTGAGATTGCCGATGAATCTATTAAACAAGATTTGGAGGCCACTAACCCAATGCGCCCCTGGCGAATATTAAATTTAAATTGGGGTATTGTGGCAACGCGGACTCATAATACAGAAATAATGCAGCGGGTTTTTGATCAGCTAATTAAAAATATTCCTGCGGATTGTCAGCAATTTTTTAATGAAGGTATGCAGCAAATGGATGTGGTGGGGTACCCGGAGCCGGTACGTGAAGTGATGAAAAAATATGCGGGTGGGTTTGGAGTGAATGGGGTTTTGCACTAACAGGTGGTTATCATTATTTTCATTATATCCGGCACCCTCTTTGAAAAAGAGGGCTTGAAGAAGATTTAAAAATATTAAGGTCACTTACTGTATGTGTAGCGTGATTAAGTTAAATAATTGACATTAAATCGGGTGTCTAATTTTGAATCGCTAAACTGTGGTAGTTTAAGTTTAAAAAGTCGATCAATATATTGCCCGTCTCTGTAAGTAACGGCGTCGGACCATCTTTTTTCTTGTCTTCTTCCGTGTGGTCTATTTCTTCTTCGTCATCTTTAATCGCGTCATCAAGTTCATCTAGGCTGGTAATTAACGCCATGCCCAATGCTTTACGGCGATCGTTTTCGAGTTTAATTTGAATCTCTTCCAGTTTATTTTTTTCTTTTAATCGGGTCTTTTCATTGAGCGAAATTTCTTTTTGCTGGCGGCGTTCTTCAATTAACTGATTGGTTGCGGTTAAGTGAATAAAGTCGGGATCTTTACTCACACGTTTTTTATGCAGGCTTTGCAATTTAGGTATTTGCAATGAAAAATCACGATAAGTATTAAAATACGCAGGTTTGATTTTATCCCAGGGCAGGGCTGCTTCTAATGAACTTTCGCCGACTTCAGTCACGTTATACAACGAGGGTAAAGATATATCGGGAATAACTCCACGGTTTTGCGTGCTGCCGCCGGTAATGCGATAAAACTTTTGTTGAGTTAATGTGATTTGACCACTGGATAAAGGCAGCATGGCTTGTACCGTACCTTTGCCATAGGTTTGTGTGCCAACAATAATGCCACGATGATAATCTTGAATCGCCCCGGCAAAAATTTCTGATGCCGATGCGCTGATGCGATTAACTAATACCGCCAGTGGGCCGGTGTAAGTGATTTCATTGCTTTTGTCTTTTGACACATAAATGCGTCCGCTAATATTTTTTACCTGCACGGTTGGGCCGGACTTTATAAATAAACCAATTAATGCATTAACTTCGTGTAATGAGCCGCCGCCATTGTCGCGCAGGTCAATAATAATACCATCGACTTTTTCGGTTTTTAGTTCGTTTAATAATTTTTTAACATCGCGAGTGGTGCTTTTATAGTTCGGGTCGCCGCGATTGGCGGCTTCAAAGTCAATATAAAATTTAGGGATGTCTATTACCCCTAGACGATATTTTTTACCGTAATTATCAATTTCAATTATTTCTTTGCTGGCATCCTGCTCGTCTAAATTAACTTTATCACGGGTGATAGAAATAATTTTTGCTTTAGAGGCATCAACTGCATTACCTTTTAAAATAGACAGCCGTACGACGGTGCCTTTTTTGCCGCGAATTAAATCCACGACATCATCCAGTCGCCAGCCAATTACATCAACAATTTCGCCTTTTGTGCCCTGTCCAACGCCGGTAATTCTGTCGTTGGCTTTTAATTCACCAGCTTTGTCCGCAGGGCCTGCTGGAATTAGGCGAGTGACTTTGGTGTAGTCATCATCGGACTGCAACATTGCACCAATGCCTTGTAATGACAGGCGCATGCGGATATTAAAATTTTCAGTGCCACGCGGAGAAAAATACTGAGTATGAGGGTCGTAACTCAGCGTTAGCGCATTCATATAAACGCGATATGCATCTTCTGAATTATTTTGTTGAATACGTTTAATCTGGCTTTTATAACGTTTGGTTAACAGCTCGGTAATTTTGTCGTTTTCTTTGCCAGATAACTTTAAATTTAACGCACTGTTGACTAAGCGTTTGTGCCAGAGTTTATCGAGCTCATCTTTGGATTGTGGCCAGGCGTGATTTTTACGATCAATATAAATAGTTTCATTAGTACTAAAGTCGAGTTTATCTACACCTTTTTTAACGTTGTCCAGCAAATACTCTAATCGTTCTGAGACACGTTGTTGATAACGATTAAAAATAATAAAAGCCGGGTCAACTTTGCGTGCCCGAAAGGCATCGTCTAAACGGTAGCGATACTTTTCAAACTCATTGATATCAGCCTGTAAAAAATAACTGCGATTACCATCAAGCTCTTTAATATAACGATCAAATACAATGGATGATAAAGTATTGTCGAGCCGAATTTGAGTACGCTGGAAATGCTGCTGGGCTAACCGATTGACAATTTCCGCAGTGGTGCGGCTATGTTCATTTAAAGGTTTAAGCGTTTCGAGTGTAGTGGCGGTATTAGCCGATACGCTTGAAACTGCGATAATTAATAATAGTGATAGTGCTTTAATTGAAAACTTCATATAAATCAGTAAATTAGTGGTTATAAAAAGAGTAGCTTAGGAGTGTAGGCTAAAAGCGAGCAAGTTTACATGTGGATTGTATCAAATTCCGCACGTGTTCGCCTTGCTCCTTAGGCTTGATATCCTTAAGATGCCTCACAATTACAATAAGTTCAATGAAAAAGGTCTCAAATAATGCGTATTATAAAAATGTTTTTTACAGTTTTAATTACTACTTTATTTTCTATGGCTCAGTTAAGCAGTGCGATAGCCGCTGAAAACAGGCCGTTATTGGATAAAGGCAAGTTTTCGATTGGGGCGGGTGTATCGAGCAACTCAGTAAGTGGTCCAATTGATAATGAGCTTGGTTTTCAGGTTTTTGGCGCTTACGATCTTAGCCGAATCAATTTAATGGAGGGTGTGTATAGCTCCGTAGAGTTCGGTGTCATGGATTACGGTTTTGATTTTGATAGCACGGGTATCTGGGGGACTTACGTTGTAGATGGAAAGCTTGGCGGCGGCTTCGGTTGGTTGGCCCGTTTGGGTCTTGATCTTGGTGACGACAACGGTTTGATGGTGGGTGCCGGTGCGGATTATGCCATTAATAAAAAGATGAATATTCGTTTAGAGTATGTGATTCGCGATGAAGTGGATTCATTGCAATTTAACTTTCTTTATCGCTTATAAATGAAATAAATTAAAAGTCAGCAAAGGACGGATGACTCTTTTGCTGATTCTCTAATTAATAATCAGCTTTACCGTTTCAAACTTACCCTGTTGGTACAGATAACCCCGCATATCTAAAACCCCTTTCATATTTAGTGAAATAATAATATTTAAAGCATCGTCATAGGCTGAGTCATGCAAGTCTTTCGTCGAGGGAAGTGCCGCGCTGCTAGGATGGCTGTGATAAATCGCAAACAAATTCTGTTGTTTTTCTCTGATTTCCTTAAAAGCATTTATTTGCTGCTGCGGATGCATTTCAAAAGCATATTGTGGGTTGTCTGCAATATTATCTATTGGGTAAAGTGGGTAGTTATTATTTGAGTCGTGTGCAATTAATCCGCAAACTTCTGCTTCTGGTGTAAATTGCGCTAGCGTGAGTAAACGGTTTGCAAGGGGGCGGGGGATACAGGTAGTTTGAGTCATGTGTTAATTTTTCAAATTTTATTTTAGGTTGATAAAAATTAATGTTCACCGCAAACAGGGCAGCTCGGGTCTTTTTTAAATGTCATGCGGCGCCAGTCTTGAGACATGGCATCGGCAACTAATAACTTGCCGGTAAGGGTTTCGCCGTAACCGCTTAATAGCTTAATGGCTTCCATCGCTTGTATTGAGCCAATAATGCCTACCATCGGTGCCATTACACCATTTTCGCTGCAGCTGGCGTTTTCTTCGCCGGTTTCATCATACAGGCAATGGTAGCAGGGGCTGTTGTTACTTTTAAAATTAAATACGCTAACCTGGCCTTCCATACGAATGGCCGCACCGGACACTAATGGAGTGCGGGTATTGTAGCAGGCGCGATTTATTAAAAAACGGCTGCCGAAACTATCGGTGGCATCTACCAGTAAATGCGCATCGTTTAAAAGTTGTTCGAGTTCGGGCTGACTTAATTGCTGATTAATGCAGGTTGTTTCAATTTCCGGATTAAGGTTCTTAATGGCAGCGGCAGCGGAATCTACTTTGGCTTGTTTTAAACTGTGGGTCGTATGAATGATTTGGCGTTGTAAATTAGATAAATCGACATGATCAAAATCCACCAGAGTTAATTTACCAATGCCCGCCGCGGCAAGGTACATTGCCACCGGCGAGCCGAGGCCGCCCAGGCCCATTATTATAATATGGGAGTTGAGAAGGCTTTGCTGTTTGTCTTCATCAAAATTGGGCAGCAAAATTTGCCGGCTATAGCGTAAAAGTTGTTCATCGTTCATGGCGTGGATGATAACAGGTTTGTGTTTTAAAAGATTAAAAGCGGGTGCTGAAAAATCAATGTGATGATATATCAGATAAGAATCGGTAACCGTTCAGCTAGTAGAGGTAAGCTGGTTTTGCTACAGATATTTACGCCAGTGCTCGGGGCGTTTGTCGCGGCAGCCGTGGTGGTTGCTGGTGTAACGCTTAACAAAAACCTGAGTGGTATTGTCGGCCGCTTCGGTCATGCCTAAATTAGCGCGTTGAGTTTCTTCAGAGTAATCGTAAAGCGCGCGTTTCATTCGATAAAGTAGACGATTATCGAGGTGATAGCCAAGACGCGTTAATACTTTTTCAATGGCATCGAGGGTGAGAAGGCGAACATCATAGGTGATGTAAAGGCAGATTTCGCTAGTCAGGGAAATATCCAGCACGCCTTCCGCATTAGCGAGTAACAATAATGCACTGCGAGCCTGGTTAGGATCGGGATGGAGATGACAGAACCGAAGTTCACGCCGTTTAATTAGCTCTTCTGCTTCACTCATAATTAATAAGTTAGAGGAAGTGTGGTTATTTTACAAGTATTTTTTGTGACGATGGAAATCTTGTGAATTATCTGGGGAATAAACTCTAACCAACTGTATTTTATGGTTTTAATCCGATACAGAGCCGAGTTTGTTGGGATAAGTCGTTAATTTGTTCAATGCTTTTATAGGCATAATTATTAAAAATAGAGCGCATTTGTGCCTTTTGATCAAATCCATGCTCAATTATTAACATACCTGATTTTTTTAGATATTGGTTGGCCTGCTGGCAAATGAGCCGAATATCATCCAGGCCGTCGTTGCCAGCGGCCAGCGCAGAGAGAGGCTCAAAGCGCACATCGCCCTGTGACAGGTGCGGATCTGCGTTGGAAATATAAGGAGGATTGCAGGCAATAATATCAAATTGAGAATGTTTTTTTGGCGAGCTTTGCAGCGCCCCAAACCAGTTACCGGCAATAAACTTGATTTGTTCCAGCTCAAGTCGCCGGGCATTTTCTCGGGCGACTTTAAGTGCAGCTTCCGATTTATCGGAGGCAGTAATATTCCAGTCGGGGCGTTCGAATGCCAGCGCCAGTGCAATTGCGCCGCTGCCGGTACCTAAATCCAGCAGGTTTATACCGGTGGTTTGCGGGTATCTTTCTAAAATTTGCTCCACCATTAATTCGGTCTCGGGGCGCGGAATTAAAGTGTCTTTAGTCACGCGTAAATCCAGCGACCAAAATTCTCGTGTGCCGATTATGTGAGCAATGGGTTCGCCTTGAACTCGGCGTTTTAAAAGCCAATTAAAAGCGTTAATTTCTGATTGAGTTAATGTTTTGTCTGACCAGCTTATTAACCAGGTACGATTTTTTTTTAAACTGTGAGCAAGCAAAACCTCTGTGTCTAATCGAGGTGAGTCACTGAGGTGTTCGAGTTGCTGACTAGCAGTTTTTATGAGATGAGTAATTTGCATTTAAAGCTTCAAATAACAAAAAATGCGAACAACGCAAATGCGCGAAAATGAATGCAATGGTTTGCCCGTTACACCCGCAGTGTATAGTATAGGTATATTTTTTTGCGAGCATTGGTGCTTATTTGTGTTCATTCGCGTTTAGAATTCAAGCGGCTTATTGCTCAGAAAGCGCAGCCAGTTGCTCAGCCTGATATTCATTAATCAATGGCGAAATAATATGCTCCAGTGAGCCCTGCATAAATTCATCGAGCTTATAAAGTGTTAAATTAATCCGATGATCCGTCACCCGACCCTGCGGAAAATTATATGTGCGAATGCGTTCCGAGCGATCACCACTGCCTACTAATGACTTGCGAGTTTCGGCTTGCTCAGCGGCCTGCTTTTCTTCTTCGGCACTAACTAAGCGTGCTTGTAAAAGTGACAAAGCGCGGGCTTTATTTTTATGTTGCGAGCGTTCGTCCTGACACTCAACCACTACACCTGTCGGCAGATGAGTTAAGCGTACCGCCGAGTCGGTTTTGTTAACGTGCTGTCCGCCGGCACCAGATGCGCGATAAGTATCGATGCGTAAATCTGCCATGTTAATAGTAATTTCTTCCAGTGCATCCGGCTCGGGAATAATTGCCACCGTCGCCGCGGAGGTGTGAACACGACCCTGTGATTCGGTTTCCGGTACGCGTTGTACACGATGTGCGCCGGATTCAAATTTTAATTTTGAGTAAGCACCTTGTCCGACAACCCGTGCAATAATTTCTTTATAGCCGCCGTGTTCGCCGTGGTTCTCACTCATTATTTCAACTTGCCAGCGCTGGTTTTCAGCGTAGCGGCTGTACATTTTAAATAAGTCGCCGGCGAAAATCGAGGCTTCGTCGCCACCGGTGCCGGCGCGCACTTCTAAATAAATATTGCTGTCGTCATGGGGGTCTTTGGGCAGTAATAATTTTTGTAATTCGAGTTCAAATTTTTCAATGCGCTGCCTGGCATCTTTGTATTCTTCCTGTGCCATTTCGCGCATTTGCGCATCGTCTTCTTTGGCCATTTCTTCGGCGGCTTCTAAGTCGCTTTCGGCGGATTGAAATTGACTAAATGTTTGGGTAACCGGTTCGAGTTGTGCATATTCTTTCGACATTTCGCGAAATTTATTCTGATCGGAAATAATCTCGGGGTCGCCTAATAAAATGCCCACTTCTTCGTGACGTTCACATAGGGCTTCAAGTTTGTGGCGAATGGAATCTTTCATAAAATGTCTTTAAATTTATTTTAGTTTATGTGTTTTTTTTGCGCTGGATGATTTTGTATGGGTATTTAAAAACAACTGGCGCGCATAGTCGAGTAAATCGTGGCGCGAGTTTTCACCCGATTGCCGCAAAGTTGTGCTGGGTTGATGCAATAATTTATTGGTTAAGGTGCGTGCTAAAAATGCCAGCGCATCTTCGGGGGATTTTCCCTGCGCCAATTGCGCCTGTGCTTTTTGTAATATTTCATTGCAAATTGATTGGGCATTTTCACGAATATCGCGAATTACTTCCACCGAATCCAATGAGCGCTCCCAGTTTAAAAAATCATCAATCTGGTTTTCGATGATTTCCCGTGCTTGCCCCGCCGCTTCTTCACGCGATTCAATATTTTCTTGAATAATTTCATGCAGGTCATCAACCGTGTATAAATACACATCGTCAAGCTCATTAACTTCGGCTTCCACATCTCGGGGCACCGCAATATCGCACATAAACACCGGCTTGTGCTTGCGTTTTTTCAGGGCGTTTTCCACCGCGCCTTTACCTAAAATGGGCAGTGGACTGGCGGTGGATGAAATTACGATATCGGCCTTGTGCAAATAATCGGGAATTTGCGGCAGGGCAATGGCCTCGGCACCAAACTGGTCAGCGAGTACCTGGCCTTTGTCGACGCTGCGATTAGCAATGATCATGTTTTTAATATTGCTACCCTGTAAATGGCGGGCGGCTAGTTCAATGGTTTCGCCTGCGCCGATCATTAAGGCGGTGTGGTTATCCAAGTCACCAAAAATTTGTTTTGATAGGCTGACGGCGGCAAACGCCACTGATACGGGGCTGGAGCCAATTGCAGTATCAGTGCGTACCTGTTTGGCCACTGAAAAGGCATGTTGAAATAACTTGCCCAGTAAGCTACCCATGGTGCCCTGCTCGTTCGCCTGGGCGTAGGCCTGCTTCATCTGGCCTAAAATTTGGGGCTCGCCGAGCACTAATGAGTCGAGTCCACAGGCGACCTGTAACGCGTGGCGAATCGATTCCACGTGGCGGTGGGTATATAAATGTTCATTAATTTCAGCGCTTTGCAGGCCATGAAACTGGCTGAGCCACTCGGTGACTTGTTCAACAGCCTGCTGGTTTAGGTTGTCATCATTGGTGGTGCAATACAATTCGGTGCGATTGCAGGTAGATAAAATCGCGGCTTCTTTAATATTTCCCAATGCAGACAATGACTTAATGGCTTGCGCAAGGCTCTCTGGCGAGAATGCCAAGCGTTCGCGAATATTGACCGGTGCGGTTTTATGATTTAAGCCAAGAGTAATTATCGACATACTGTGAAAAATATTAGGGCGCTTGTTAATCTGCGTGCTTTTGGCCTTCGATTTAGCGCTTTAAGTAGAGTCCGGTTGAAGTGACCGTTAATTTTGAGGCAATAGTGCGCATATTACAAGGCTCAGTGGTGCTTCTTTATCTGTAAAATTCGTGATGGGGGTGAAATTTTTATGGCGCTAAGCATTTAAATTAGGGGGGGTTATCAGCTATGGATTGAACTTCATCGACTGACGCCCAATCTATAGTTTAGATTCGGGCAAAATTGTTTATTTGGGTTATGCTTAAATATAAGTATTAAAAATATCACGCATATCCATTTTTGCCGTCACACTATTTTGGTTGGTTATTGATATATGAAACGGCTGTCTACAAAAATACATTCAGAGTTAATGAAATCATTGCTCATTGCAGGCTTTTCAATTGGGCTGCTGGCCTGCAATCCATCGGCGGTAAAAAATAGTGCTGATGAGCCTGAGCCCGCTAATCAGAAAGAATGGGTGACTGGCGATGATATTGCTGATGGAACCCAGGCTGTCGGTGTAGTTATTAATCCGGCTAGCGATGCAGCTTCTCAAAAAGCACTCGATGAAGCCTTACTGTTTAATTTGTTGGCGGGTGAGTTTGCGGGTGTGCGCGGTGATATGCAGCAATCTATTCGTTTTTATGCGAAGGCCGCCGAGCTGAGTGATGATTCGAAACTGATAGCGCGGGCGGCGTACATTGCGCTGTATGCGGGGCAATTTGAGCAAGCTATAGAATTAACCGATCAGTGGTTAGCGTTGAAGTTGCCAATGGAAAAGACCATTGAGCGCATTCGCATTATTGCCTTTTTGCATTTGCAGCGATTAGAGCCGATAGTTGATATGCTTGAAGCGATGTTGACGGATGCAGGCAAGCTTAACCATAAATCTGTTGCATCTATTACCCAATTACTCACCAAAGAAGCATCGCCTCAGTTTGCCAGGCAGGTTGTTCAGTTTCTTAATATCCGAAAACCTGGTGACCCCTTTATTTTATTATTATTGGCAAAGTTTGAAGCCAATTTAGGCGAGTATGAAACTGCGCTCGAGCATGTGGATCAGTTAATTGAAATTGATGAAAACATTGCGGATGCTTATTTAATTAGAGCTCAAATTTACGCGGGTATGAAACAGGATACTCTGGCGATTGAATCGATTGCAACGGCGATTGAAAAACGCCCGAAAGATGTTCGATTGCGATTGCAATATGGGCGCATGCTGGTGCAAATGAAAATGTTTGAAAAGGCACTGCTGCATTTTAAAGTGTTACAAAAATCCATGCCCCATGATGAAAATGTTTTATTGAGTCTGGGTTTGTTATCGATTGAAATCGATAATAACCCACAGGCTAAAAAGTATTTGCAGGAGCTGCTGGATAACGGTTATCACAATCAGCAGGCACATTATTATTTAGGGCGCATTCAGCAAAATGATGGTGAGGTAATGGCGGCGATTGCCAATTATGATCAGGTGCTTAACGGAGGTTACTGGCTAGATGCTCGGTTGCGTGCAGCCGGTTTATTGGCGGTATCGGGGCAGCCTGATGCCGCAATTAAACGGCTTGAAGTACTGAACCGGCATGAGCAAACGGATAAAGCGCGCATTCAGATTTATCTGGCAAAAGGCGAAGTGTTGCGTTTGGTTAGTCGACACAAAGAGGCTTACGAGCTGTATAATAATGCGTTGAGCCAGTCACCGGAAAATACGGATTTGCTTTATGCCAGAGCGCTAACCGCCGAAAAACTGGATATGCTAGATGTGGCGGAATCAGATTTAAAAATGGTGATTATGCATGAGCCGGAAAATGCCAGCGCTTTAAATGCGCTGGGTTATACGCTTGCGGATAGAACCGAACGCTATAATGAAGCGCAAAAATATATCTTAAAAGCTGCACAATTATTACCCGATGATCCGGCGATTTTAGATAGTTTAGGTTGGGTGCATTATCGTCTGGGGCAATATAAAGATGCCATAAAATGGTTGAGCAAAGCCTTTGAAACGTTGCAGGATGCAGAAATTGCTGCGCATTTGGGGGCGGCGTTATGGATGGATGGGCAAATTCAGAAAGCCAATAATATTTGGATGCAGGGTAAAAAACTCGATGGTAATCAGACCATGCTCAGGGATACAATAGATCGGTTGAAAAAATAAATAATAATTTTAAATCGAGTAAACAAACCAGATATGAGTTTTTCAAATGCCCAATTCGGGCGACTTCTTTTAGCGGGACTGGCATTAGGCCTTGGTGCCTGTGCTCCAACCCCCGTTAGGTTCGAGCCTATTGTTGATGTGAAATGGCAACAGCAGCAGATCATTCAACAACAAATACAAAGTTGGGCGATTAGCGGGCGTATTTCGGTTCAAACAAAAAACGATGGCGGGCAGGCCGACTATACCTGGCAACAACATAATTTACACGAATACAATATTCGACTGCAGGCCCCAATGGGGGCGGGTACGATGGTAATTAATGGGCGTGAAAATGGTGTGACGTTAAAAACATCGTCCGGCGAAGAAACGTTTGATACCGATGTAGATAAACTCATACAACGACTTAATGGCTGGCCGTTGCCGGTGAGTGGCTTGCAATATTGGGTGCGGGCATTACCGGCTCCCACCAGTGCTTATGAAGTAATCGAGTGGAAAGATAGTGGTTTGCCTGGTGTGATGTTGCAGGATGGCTGGCGTATTGAATTTAAAAAATATAAAGCATTCGACAATAAATACTTGCCGAGTAAGGTATTTATTAATCGCCAAAATGGGTGGACTAACAGCGTCGAAGAAGTGGATGTGCGTTTAATTATTCGGCATTGGGCGTTTGGAAATAAATGGGGTCTAAATCCAGGTTTAAATAAAGCGCAGGCGCAATAAATGTCGGCTTATAAATTCTGGCCGGCTCCGGCTAAACTTAATCTTTTTCTACAAATTACGGGCCAACGTGATGATGGTTATCACAACTTGCAAACCGTGTTTCAGTTTTTAGATGTTTCCGACCGGTTGAGGTTTGTGGTGCGGGATGATAAAAAAATCGTTCGTAAAACTGATAACGAAGGCATTAAACCACAGGACGATTTAGTGGTAAAAGCCGCCGTTGCTTTGCAGCTGGCCAGCGGCATAGAAAAAGGTGCGGAGATTTATTTGCAAAAAATTTTGCCGATGGGGGGTGGTGTTGGTGGTGGAAGCTCAGATGCGGCAACGGCATTAGTGGTGTTAAATCATTTGTGGGAAACAGAGTTTGATGTGAACCAACTTGCTGAGATTGCTTTAGAGCTAGGCGCAGATGTGCCAATCTTTGTGCATGGGCACGCGGCATTTGCGACCGGAGTTGGTGAGCAGCTAGAAAAAATTTCACCGTTTGAACCTTGGTATCTAATCGTGCAACCCGAGGTTCATGTATCAACATCTGAAATATTTACAAATTCCCAATTGACACGAGACAGTTCAGCCATCAGAATATGCGACCTTCAAATCGGCACACAAAATGAAGCGCGGATATTGGATGAGTTGGGAAATGTATTTGAGTCGATAGTGGCTAAGCAACACCCTGAAATAGCTAAGGTTATTCAGTTTCTCAGGCAGTATTCAGATGCCAGGTTAACCGGTAGTGGGGCTTGCGTATTTGCGGCGTGTGAAAATGAAGTTGCCGCGCAGGACTTAATGGCAAAGTTGCCGGATCATTGGACGGCTTTTGTGGCTAAAGGTTTGAATCGCTCGCCGCTTCAAGTTATGCTTGCGGCTGATAAGGGTGAGTGAAAGTAGTTAGCTCTATTTGGTACAGAGTTGATTGAAAAATGGTACTGCGAGTGATGTTAATAATTTAAGTCACTGGATTTTCGATAGAAGCGTTCGGAAATGATCACGTTAGTTTTGTTGTTTTAATGAGCGGGTGTGTACAAATAATTGAAAAGTTTATTGGGCCGTCGCCAAGCGGTAAGGCAACAGCCCAAAAGATAGAAAGTCGATCCTGTGTTTTTTGACAGGGTCAAAACCTGAGTCGTGAAGTTGGTCAGATTTAGGTTATTAAAGAGTTATTGGGCCGTCGCCAAGCGGTAAGGCAACAGCCCAAAAGATAGAAAGTCGATCCTGTGTTTTTTGACAGGGTCAAAACCTGAGTCGTGAAGTTGGTCAGATTTAGGTTATTAAAGAGTTATTGGGCCGTCGCCAAGCGGTAAGGCAACAGGTTTTGATCCTGTCATGCGGAGGTTCGAATCCTCCCGGCCCAGCCATATAAAAACTGCAAGTTAGTTGCGATGTAGAGAAATCCAAAGTAACTGATTTGTAGCTTCCACCGGGAGGGTTTGAACCGAAAGAGGTTTGGCAAATTTGCCGGGAGCAAATTTGAGCAGTGGCGTTTTTGCCACTGACCCCAACGGGGCGGAGGGCAGGAGCCCGGAGTAATCCTCCCGGCCCAGCCATATAAAAACTGCAAGTTAGTTGCGATGTAGAGAAATCCAAAGTAACTGATTTGTAGCCTCCACCGGGAGGGTTTGAACCGAAAGAGGTTTGGCAAATTTGCCGGGAGCAAATTTGAGCAGTGGCGTTTTTGCCACTGACCCCAACGGGGCGGAGGGCAGGAGCCCGGAGTAATCCTCCCGGCCCAGCCATATTTAAATAACTTCGTAACGCATCTACGAAGCCATAAAATCAAACATTCAAAATCGTGAATGTTTGTAAAGGATAGAATTCACCCTATCCAGTATAATCCGGATTTGATAAGGTTGCTTGCAAAACCAACCACCCATGTTTCTAACCAGTAGCGAAACACATTGTGAACGAAAACAACTCCGAGTTGATGATTTTTACCGGAAATGCTAATCCGGAACTTGCCCGCCGTATAGCCTCACACCTCCATTTATCCATGGGAAAAGCCACGGTTCAAACATTTAGCGATGGTGAAATCAGCGTTGAAATTGAAGAAACCGTGCGTGGACGTGAAGTGTTTATTGTTCAGCCCACTTGTCAGCCGACTAATGATCATTTAATGGAGTTGCTGGTCATGATTGATGCGCTGCGCCGGTCGTCGGCAGAGCGCATTACCGCTGTGGTGCCGTATTTAGGTTATTCACGTCAGGATCGTCGCCCGCGTTCAGCGCGTGTGCCTATTACTGCCAAGGTGGTGGCGAACATGCTGGAAAGTGTGGGCCTAGATCGCATCCTAACCGTCGATTTACACGCCGACCAAATTCAGGGTTTCTTTAATATTCCCGTTGACAATGTATACGCATCGCCAATTTTATTGGGTGATGTGTGGCGCCAGCGCCATAATGACTTATTAGTGGTTTCGCCGGATGTAGGCGGTGTAGTACGTGCCCGCGCACTGGCAAAGCGCCTCGGCGATGCAGACTTGGCGATTATTGATAAGCGTCGCCCTAAAGCCAATGTGGCTAAGGTGATGAATATTATCGGTGATGTTGAAGGTAAAAATTGCGTGTTGGTTGATGACCTGGTGGATACCGCAGGCACGCTTTGTAATGCAGCAAAAGCCCTAAAAGAACATGGGGCGGTGAGCGTTTCTGCATACTGCACTCATCCCGTGCTTTCCGGCGCGGCGATTGATAATATTGCTGCATCTGTACTTGATGAATTGGTGGTTACCGACACTATTCCTCTGAGTGAAGCCGCCGCAGCCTGTTCACAAGTTCGCCAATTGTCTATTGCGACGATGCTGGCAGAAACTATTCGTCGAATTAATCAGGATGAATCGGTTAGTTCCATGTATATGGATTAAGCTGTTTCGTATCTTGATTTACTTGTAGGCATCAGCTAAAGCTAACGCTTACAAATAAAAAACAAATTCCGTAATTTCCCCGCATCATGTATAATTCGCGCTCTTTTTTCGTCGGGGCAAATGGTCGCGTTACCCTGACAAGTACTTTGGAGCTATAAAATGGCTATTACAATTAATGCTGAAACACGCACAGACTTAGGGAAGGGTGCGAGCCGCCGCCTTCGTCATGCTGAAAAAATTCCTGCAATCGTTTACGGTGCAGGTGACCCAATAAGCTTAACGATCGACTTGCGCGAAATGCGCCCGAATGTTGATAACGAAGCATTCTATGCATCGCTGGTTGATCTTGTGATTGATGGCAAGAAAAAAGCTGAAAAAGTTATCGTTCGCGATATTCAGCACCATCCATTCAAAGTTGACGTTATGCACGTTGATTTCCAGCGTGTTGATGCGAAGAAGAAAATGCACATTACTGTTCATTTACACTTCATTGGCGAAGATGTCGCTCCGGGTGTTAAAGAAGGCGGTCAGGTTGGGCACATTATTAATGAAGTTGAAATTATTTGCCTGCCTAAAGATATTCCCGAGTTCATTGAAGTTGATATCTCAGCTTTAGAGCTTGGCGGGTCTTTACACTTGTCGGACATTAAGGCGCCTAAAGGTGTTGAACTGGCGGCTCTTAGCCACGGTGATGACAATCACGATGAAGCGGTTGTTTCAATTCATGCGGCGAAGGTTGTGATTGAAGAAGATGAAGTCGCAGCTGCACCTGCTGCTGAAGAAGACGGCGCAACCGAAGAGTAGTTGCCGGCTTAACCCGTATTAATGTCAGCGAAAACGGTCAATATCGAACTCATTGTCGGACTCGGCAATCCGGGTTCGAAATATGAGCAAACACGACATAATGCGGGCTTCTGGTTTGTAGAAGAAATTGCGCGCCTAAAGGGCGCGCAATTTCGTTTTGAAACTAAATTTTCAGGTGAGGTTTGTAAAGTTAATTTAGAGGGCCGAGATATCTGGCTGCTAAAACCCATGACATTTATGAACCGCAGTGGCCAGGCAATTAAACAGCTGGCCTCTTTTTATAAAATTCCCGTAGAAAATATATTAGTCGCCCATGATGAGTTGGATTTAGACCCCGGCATAGCTAGGTTAAAAACCGGCGGTGGACACGGTGGCCATAACGGCCTGCGCGATACCATTGCGCAAATGGGCAAAGCGTTTCAGCGTTTGCGAATTGCCATCGGACACCCGGGGCACCGGGATCAGGTGGCAGATTATGTGTTGCACCGAGCTTCGCAAGATGAGCAAATCAGCATTGATAATTCAATAGATGACGCACTCAAAGTGCTGCCCTTGCTAGCCGAAGGCGGCTGGGAAAAAGCCGTGCATCAACTACACAGTAAGTAGGTCCCCTCTTCCTTTGGGAGAGGGCCAGGGTGAGGGCAGTACAGTACACCGTAACCCAAAGCACCCAAACCCAAACAAGTAAAAGCGGAGAAAAAAATGGGCTTCAAATGCGGCATAGTCGGCCTGCCCAACGTCGGCAAATCAACCTTATTTAATGCGCTTACACAAGCAGGTATTCAGGCAGAAAATTACCCGTTCTGCACCATTGAACCCAATGTGGGAATGGTGCCAATGCCTGACGCGCGTTTAGAGGCGCTGGCCGCAATTGTGAAGCCCGAAAAAGTGTTGGCCACTACCATGGAGTTTGTTGATATCGCAGGTCTGGTTGCCGGTGCATCCAAAGGCGAGGGTTTAGGTAATAAATTTTTAGCTAACATTCGCGAAACCGATGCCATCGCGCAAGTGGTGCGCTGCTTTGAAGATGACGACATCGTACACGTTGCTGGCAAAATCAGCCCGCTAGACGACATTGAAGTGATTAACACGGAGTTGGCGCTAAGTGATTTGGAGTCAGTTGAAAAATCGCTGACTAAACATGCCAAGGTTGCAAAGTCGGGTGATAAAGATGCCAAGGCCAAAGTCGCCGTGCTGGAAAAAGTGCGAGCGCATTTAGATGCTGGCGAAATGGTACGCACCTTGGGGCTAAGCGAAGATGATGCGCTGCAGGTACGTGACCTGCAGTTGCTGTCAATCAAGCCGACTATGTACATTGCTAATGTCAGCGAAGATGGCTTTGAAAATAACTCGTATTTAGATTTAATCACCGAGCACGCTAAAAAAGAAGGCGCGGTGGTGGTGACCGTTTGTGCCTCTATCGAAGAAGAATTAATTGAGCTGGACGAAGAAGAGAAAAAAGATTTTTTAGATGAAATGGGCTTAGAAGAGCCGGGACTGAATCGTGTGATTCGTGCAGGTTATAACTTATTAGGTCTACAAACTTATTTCACCGCCGGCGTAAAAGAAGTGCGTGCCTGGACGGTTGCTGTAGGTGCAACTGCACCGCAAGCTGCCGGTGTCATTCACACGGACTTCGAAAAAGGCTTTATCCGAGCAGAAACCATGGCCTATGCAGACTTTATAGAATACGGCGGTGAGGCCGGTGCAAAAGAGGCAGGTAAGCTCAGAGTAGAGGGTAAAGATTACATCGTGCAGGATGGCGATGTGCTGCATTTTCGTTTTAATGTTTAAGCGTTCAACGCTTGTTTGCCCAGTGTTAAAGAGAAAAGTATTTGTCTCTCTTGTTAGAAAAAGAGGGGCTAGGAGAAATTTAGCTTTACCTTATGTTTAGCCGTTATATACTCTTGACAAAACCGTCAAAAACAAGCAAAATTCGCGCCCTCATTGCTAGTCATTAGCAGCGGCAACATAGCTCAGTTGGTTAGAGCACATCACTCATAAGGAATGGGTCGTCGCCAGAATGAAGAGAATTGAAAGGCTGAGAAATTCTTTTTATTAAGTCAAAAAAATGGATGGATTTTGACCCGAACACTCAGCAGAGAAAAAAGACCAAGGCAACATAGCTCAGTTGGTTAGAGCACATCACTCATAATGATGGGGTCCCAGGTTCGAATCCCGGTGTTGCCACCATATTCCCTTATAAAACAGCCGCTTACGAAAGCGGCTGTTTTTGTTTCTGCTCAAAATAACCTTGTCACAAAAATGATGTGGTCATCTTTATTGAGTAAATTTACAACCAAAAAATACACCTTAAAAATTTCAGTGATGTAGTCATTTCAAAAATCCTTATAAAATTTCTTGTCACATAAAAAAGCTGTTTGAGGGATAAAATTTTGGAGCCCAAAAAAGTCATGTGACAGGATTGTGACCGATCTGTGACAAGCAGTGTTTTTACTGCAATTCAAAAATTGAAAAAACACCTCTAAAGTGACTACAACACTTTTTTATCAAATTCCTTGTTTATCAATATAATAATTATCATTTGTCACCGGCTCCATCAATTGAAAATCATATATCTAGTATATTTAAATAGCTATTTGTTAATTAATATTGTTTTTGTTTGTAAATATTATGTGGATCATTCAGTATTTTGGAATTGCAGGTTTTTTAGTGCATTCCGACTGTAATGATATAAGCAAAAAGAGAAGTGGTTGAACAGTTATCTGTAAATTAGCGGATTATAGAGAGGGATTAGAAGAATATGTACAGCAAAATACTGGATGAGATCCTACTGCTGACAGAATCTGAACGTAAAAGTCGCCTTAATATTGAATTGGGTCAGGAAGATTTTATTCCAGATGAGGTGGTAGCTACTTTGATGTTGTCTTCATGGCGTGAGAAGTGGCCAGATGCTGACGTTTATACCCAGCATCTGATTCGGAGGTTGACGAGACATGTACGGGCGCACGTTAGGAAAAATCCTGGCTGGTACGACCGAGGAGGTGGTTTTGATGTTACAACTGAAGATTTTTGCTATTACATACTTGAGTTGATGATAGAGGATAAGGTGCGGCCTTGCCACGCTGAGGAAGCATTCGGAAATTATGTCTGGAAGAAATGCCTTGATTGTGCAGATAAACTATACGCAAAAAAAAGGAGCGCGGGCAGCTCACTTGACGTCGATGGCGTTAAGGCTGAAGTTGAGGCGAATCAGTGTGACCATTCTGATTTGTCCGCGGACGTCCCCCTGTCACCAGAAGAAAGTCTTATACAAATTGAAGAATATATCGAAGAGTTTCTTGCCGATAAGCAGAAACTGGGGCGAATTGAAGAAGTTGTACAATTATATTTACCCGACAATGAGCGTATGGCTTTCACGTTTCACTATTACGGCAAGTTGAAACTGTTTTCAAAAAAGCCAGAGGTTATGACTGTTTCCAAAATGATGGGTGTTAGTGAACGTTCTGTCAGACAGTACCTTGCAAATGCGCGAAGAATTATAAAGGAGAGGTTGACATGATAAAGAAACATGAAAAGACCACTATTAGTTTGGATAAGGTCTTGCGCGAGTACTCAGATGCTTCGGAAAATTTTGACGCTGATATTCTCGGTGAGTTCCTTAATCGTTACCCAGAATATGCTGAACGGCTAAGAAATTACGCATCTGTATGGCTGATGTCGCGTTGTGCAACCGCAGAGGAAATTGCTAGTGAAGTAGTTCCAGACGAAGAGATGCTACCGATACAAAGTCGTTTACTCTCACGGTTATATAGTTTGAAAGACTCACAAGCTCAGACTGAAGATTTGGGAGTGGTTATAGAGCGCTTAAAAGATATAAAAGGAGCTCAGGAGTTTGATCGTATAGCACTAGCAGTATTAGGCGATTTTGAGTCAGACGAAGAGGAATTGCTTATAGCGGAATATATTGATCCTGGATTAGTGGAAGAGCCTTCTTGGATAAAAGAAGGCTTTGGTAAAGTTCTTGGGTGCTTACCTGAATTAGTACCAGTTGTATTGGTTGAATATCGTAGTCAATTTACACACCACTATAGCGCTAATGGAAAACCGGTGAAGAGCGAGCCTAGAAGTTGGGCTGATGCCGTGGAGTCACTTTCAGTAAGTAAGGAGAGAAAGAAAATGTTGAGTAGTTTGGATTTGGAAAATTAAGTAATGAATCCTTTTGATGTGTCACGTTTGGAGGCGGCGAGAGTCCGCAATCATTCAGAGGCAGAAGGTTTTGGAGCGGACACTAAGGGGTTGGAGTGGGTTGATTTTGTTTGTAAGAAAAATGACATAAAGGTTCTTTCTGTCCCACTTGGGCATCCTTTGCTTGAAGGCTCAGACGCAAAAATTATAATTGATCGTCGACTTGTGCTTGCGCGCAATGATGTTGGGGCTGATTCAAAAGCGTTTCTGATTGCTCATGAGCTTGGGCACTTTTTTTTGCATCAAGGTGTCGGATTTATATTCGGAGTAAAGATCGATGCACTATCGCCAAGTGAAGAGGATACGGTTGCAAACCATTATGTAGAGAGTTACGGGCCACGTGAACGCCAAGAGTTGCAGGCTAACGTGTTCGCTCGAGAGTTTCTGTTACCTCGCGCACTGGCTCGAAAATTCTTTTTAGAGCAGATGCAATCAGCATCCGATATTTCTACGACACTGGAAGTACCGCTTGAGCTAGTACGTTTGCAACTTTACGATGCTTTGCTCTTACCCGAAGTTGAAACCGAGCAGTCTATTTCTTTGAAGCTGAAGGAACCTACATTAGCTCAGAAACCAGCGGTTGATAGTGACCATTCGGTCACACTTGTTGAGGCTGGACCTGGTACAGGTAAGACAACCACGCTTTTGTTACGACTTCAAAGGTTATTAGCAAATGGGGTAGACCCAAGTAGTGTATTGGTACTTACCTACTCGAACAAAGCAGCAAGAGAACTAGTTGACCGTTCTAGCATGGCAGGAATTCAAGGTATTGATAAAGTATTAACAGGTACGTTCCACTCATTCTGTTTGGAGTTCCTGCGAAAATTTGGTCATCTTAATGATCTTAATCCGGAAGTACCTATACTGGATGATCTTGGTGCACTGACAATGCTTAGTGAAGCTGTCCCTTCTCTGGATCTAAAGAACTACGACGCACTTTCTGATCCGGAGAAGTGGTTGCATGACGATGTTCTTTCAGCAATTAGAAGGGCTAAAGATGAGCTTGTTGACGCGAATGCATATGCAAAATTAGTTGTTGATCATCCTCATTCTGACCTAGATCTTCAGAACAAGCGTTTGGACACGGCTACTATATTCCTAGAATACGAGCGACTACTTGCGAAACGTAAAGCTGTTGATTTCAGTGATTTATTGGTCTGTACAGTTCAACTGTTAAGAGATGCCTCATCGTCAGTTGAAGAGTACCGGAGACAATTCAAGCATGTTCTGGTGGATGAGTATCAAGATGTTAACCGCGCCAGTGCAATATTGGTGAAAGAGCTAAGTTTACATGCTGAAACACTATGGGTTGTTGGCGATGCTAATCAGGCTATATACGGATTCATGGGTGCATCAAATCGTAATTTAACAGATTTTCAAACAGACTTTCCCGATGCTCAATCTATTCCGCTTGATCGTAATCATCGAAGTACCCAGGATATTGTAGATGTATTCTGTGAGGTTGCTGCTAGAAATCCATCAGGTAGGGCTACACACAAGATGATAGCTGAGACTGATGGTAGTGGCAGACCATGTTTGCATATGTCTTCGAGTGATAATGAGGAAGTTGTTTTATTAGCAAATTCTATCAGGGGCATACGTAAACAGGGAATTGAGTTTTCACAACAGGCAATTTTGACTTACAAAAATTCAGATGCGAGCCGTTTAGCGCAAGGTTTGGAGTTACAGGGAATACCGGTTCTTTTTCTTGGTAATATTTTCGAACGCCCAGAAATTTCAGACCTAATTTGTATGATGCGATTGGCAACTGACGAAAAAGGTTCTGATTTAGTACGTTCTTGGCGTTCTCTGTGGCTGAGAATGTCCATGACAGATGTTGATATCATATTAGAGCAGTACGATTCTGATAATCCTATTCCGTGGATGCAGAGAAAATCGACTTCTCTTTCCACACAAGGTAAAGCCTCCTTCAATTCACTGAAATCAATTACAGAGCGGATTAACCCATCTTCGTCTCCCTGGGATGCTCTGGCGCATATATTGCTTGAAGATGGACTTCTTCTTAGAGAAAGTTGTGCCAATAGTTCACAGCAGGAAGCTAATGCTCGTATGGCTATTTGGCAGTTCGTTCACTTTTCTCGTGCACCGGATGGTTTGAGTCGTTGGGCGACAGTGAAGAATTTTCCAGAACGTATCAAAACTCGTGTTCGTCTTAACGAAGATAGGATGTTGCGTCATGTTCCACCTGAGGCTGAGGGTCTGAATGCTGTAAAAATTATCACAGCACATGGCAGTAAAGGTTTAGAGTTTGATGCAGTACATTTTCTGCAGGTGACAGCTAAAATTTATGCACCAAAAGGAAAAAATCAATGGGCACTATTGCCTAAGGAGGTATTTAGTAGCGATTCTTCGATTGAAGATAATCTTCAAATAGAAAGACATAATCTTCTGTATGTTGCGCTTTCACGCGCTCGAAAGTTGTTGATGGTGTATGGCAGAAAAGATAAAAGTTTACCTGTAGCACTTAATGATCTCTTGGTGGAGATTAGTTTGGATGTTTCGTTGATTACTGAAAACAATAGACAAAACGGTATCCCATTGGAGGTTATCTCTTCCTCGATTGAAACAATGAAGCTTGAAAATTACTTTAAATTGGCGAGATGTGGTAGATCATTCGAGCTTCATTTTCGAACCGGTGGGGTGCCTTTTTTATCGCCGGGGCTTCACCTGCAGATAGATTGGGTGGTGAGAAGCGTGGTTAAAATCATGAGTATGGATCCGATTGCTCGCAACCCTGAGCACTTTAAAGAAGTGATTGATGGATCATTAAAAAAATATTTTCTTAATGAACATCCAGCTTCAAGTGCTATCCGTGAGCGTACATTTTCCATGGCGCAACAAGCAGCAAATTGGTTGAGTGAAGGTGGTGACACGGGGAGTACAATATCTTTAGAGTTGGGACCTCTAAGTGTTGATTTGCAGCCTCAACAAATTTTTGAAAAGGCAGGGGAAACGATTATTCGTCTAATTCAGCCGAAGAGTATAGGAAGTAAGAAACAGTCTCTAACTGCTTTGATGCAGGCTCATAATCAATATTCTTCAGAAAAAGTTTCTATAGAAGTCGTCGCTCTGAATGACGGTAGTAAAAATAATATGACATCTGTATATAAGAAGACTCTTGAAAATTATATGGATTTGGCAGCCTCTGCCTGTAAGAATGAGTTTTCAGTAAAACCAGATTATTTTGGTTGTCCTCGTTGTCCTTTCTATTTTTCCTGTGACAAGGGAAAACTTAATTAAAGAACCTGCAGGTTTTTTTGCATCTTCCGACTGTTTAAGTAACACCGCCATTCGTTGCGGTTAACGAGGACAGTAATATGAAAGCAAGAATCTTTGTTCAGTCGCCTTTATTAAACGATATTTCCGTAACTCAGGTGGATGAGAATGAGACGGCTGAGCACATATGGAAAGAATGTATGGCACTCATTCCAGAACACCTTCAGCAATCAGATCTTGAGCTTTTTGATGAGGAAAATGATGACGCGCTTGATGATGAGCAAGCTACTCGGTCTGAGTCAGATTTTCATAAACACGAGAGGCGAGTTCATATTGGTCGTTGTCACAAGATCAAGGTCACTATTCGTTATGCCGGCCGCTCTGTGGATCATTCCTTTAAGCCGATGATTACCATTGAGCGTGTTAAGCGATGGGCAGTGCGAGAGCTTGGTATTGCACCAGAAGATGCAAATGAACTCGTCCTGCAGTTGGCTGGCTCAGACGTTCAACCATCGCGTGATCGTCATGTCGGTTGTTATGTAGGTGAAAGTGGATGCAATGTCGTATTCGATTTAGTGCGTGCGTACACGGTCAATGGGGATGTCACGTATTCACCTGACGAAGCTGCATTGAGGCAGCACATCGAATCAGGTTCTTTCCTGAGTGGAGATTCTGGCGGGCGCTGGTCTCTTCGCTCAGTGATTTGGCCCCACGTTATTGTGGATGTTGTCGCCCGTAATGGAGATGTTTATGCACTTCGCTTACGGTGCGATGGATATCCACAACAACCACCAACAGGTACTTTCTGGAATGTCTCTGAGGATGCTCAGCTTGAAGCTTGTCGGTGGCCTCGTGGTGGTCAACGTGCCGGTCAAGCCTTGCGAACTGATTGGCAGGGAGGCACAGCTTTATATATACCCTGTGACCGCATGAGTATTGCGGGGCATGATCAGTGGAATCAGCTTTATCCAGCTTGGATATGGAATCCGCGAGAAGGCTTAATACGATACATTAATGTGGTTTGGGAGCTGCTTAATGGGGATGATTATGTCAGTCCCTAAGCTAGAAATATCCAGAGTGTTGTGGAGCGAGCTCGTCAAGCGACTTGCACATTCAGGGCAGGGGAGGCGCGAAAGTGGCGCCTTCCTGCTTGGAACATTGCAGCCAAGCCGAAAAGTGACAGCGTATATCTTGTATGACGATATATCACCTTCTGCTCAGCATAGAAATTATGTGTTTTTGTTGGGTGGAGATATGTCGAAGGTCTGGGCTGAGTGCGAGCGACAGGGTATTCAAGTTGTTGCCGATATTCATACTCATCCAAAAGGTCCAGCGCAGAGCAGATCTGATCGAGCTCATCCGATCGTGTCCATAGGCGGTCACATTGCACTTATTGTTCCGAACTTCGCGACGGGTTTAGTGCGTCCTGAAGACCTCGGTGTTCATGAATTCCAAAGCAAAGGTCATTGGAAATCTTGGTTTAGGGCCGAGGCAGCGAACAAATTACATTTTACTTGAGGTATCACTATGCAAGCTATGATTGAAACTTTAAACCGAACAGCCAAGATGGCTTTGGATGACGGCTCTTCAGCGACCTTGGATGATGCCATTAAACGTTTTGAATCTTTTCGGGTACAAATTGTTGTAGGGTCTGGTGTTGATTCCAGTCCTGCGTTACAGGCTGCATTGCTAACTCTGGTCAATGCAGCACCTCGTACATTTTTAGGTGGTGTATTGGTGGCTGGTGACGCGGATGTACAAATTGATCTTGCTTGGTTTAAAGGACAAGCGCTGTCAGAAGTTCTACCAGTATTTAATAGTTACTTAGCAGATTTTTCACCTGATTTACCAACCATAGTAGTTGGTGAATGGACAGGAATAAGTGGATCGTTTTGTATCTTTTTATCTTGTGATGGTAATAAATTTACAGTGGGGCCTGACCATCCATCTTCCGTTCAGGAAGAAGCGACCATTCAGACCGGTGTAGCTGCAGCAGGAGTAGCACTTAATGAAATATTTCACTATCTTTATTTTGGTAGGGCCTTAGCTGGTCAACGTAACATTATAGCGTCGCTACCTTCACATGGTGGACGTCAAAATATTGCATCTATACAGGACAATGCTTGGTTTATCGGACTTGGTCATCTCGGTCAGGCAGTGCTTTGGGTATTTGCTCTGTCGGGTATTCCGCTGGGTAAAAAATTACAGATACGACTTCAGGACCATGATCACATTTCACTATCGAGCCTAAGTACCTGCTTGTTGTCATGGAAAGAGGATGTGGGCAAGCTTAAGGTCGATGTGGTAAGTGAGCGATTAAGTAAACTTGGTTTTGGTTGTGAGGCTATAGCGAATAAACTTGTCTTTGATGAACTACCCCAAATCCCTGAATCACAGGTTTGTGTGGTAGCGGTGGACAATGTCTCATTTCGTAGAGGCATGGATAAGCTACCAGGGAAAAGGGTTATAGAGGCAGGAATCGGTGACGGTAACAAAGGATTTACACAGATACAACTTCATACGTTTCCTGGATTGAGGAAAGCAGCAGATATTTGGGCTGATGGTGATCCAAAGGCTGCGAGCGCAGTATCGATTAATACACCGGCTTACCAAGAATTACTTCGTGAAACCAGAGATGAATGTGGTACGACACAGCTTGCTGGGAGATCAATAGCAACCCCGTTTGTTGGTGCATTTGCAGGTGCAAGTATCTTCAATTTGTGGGTTAGTGATATATCTGGAAAAGACAAACAGTGCTCATGGAATTTGGATGTTAACACTCTCTAAATTAATTGGATTGTAAACGTTATAATGTGAGACAGTATGCTTATTTCGAATCCATTCTGTTTGTGAGGAATAGGTATACTGACCCCGGAATGCCTCAAATTCTCACCTGGGGTGCTGATGCTTGTGATAGAGCAGCAAGCATATGGGTTAACTCAATATCCAATGGTTACCTACCAGCAGATTTTGATTGGCTGCAAGTAAAAGGTGTCGTTAGAAAGATTAAGGCTGATCTTGAAAAGCAACTTGAGATTCGTGCGTTTGAAGTGTGTTCGCGTGCGACTACTCTTTTGTATCACGGAATAGATTTTAGACGAAAATTTCCTAAAGAACAATTTGATGATGTAGGAGATTTTGATGTGCTTGCTTATTGGCCGGAGACTAATCAATGGCTATGCATTGAGTGTAAATATAACCAGCCTCCATTTTGTCTTAAAGATACACGACGCTTGCGAGATCGAATTTTTGGTTCCAATTCACAGCGTTCTCAGATTTCAAAAATTGAACGACGCCACCAATTTATGCTATCTAACTCGGAACGATTAAGAGAATTGTTAACTGGCCGGAACCAAAATCTGGTGCTTCACTACAAATTATTGATGTTTACGTCAGTCGAGATATTTACTGGTGGATGCGTAATCCTCCCTATGAGATCGAAACACACTTTGTACGAGTTGATACACTTGAGAGCTGGCTACGTGATCAAGATCTCTTTAGTGAAATACCCAATTAGTGCACCATGAATTGAAATTCCTGGACTGTTAGATTGGAATTGTAGATATTAATTCTTGAACCAGTCTAATTAGAAAACTTTGCGGGATACTTTGATATCGAATAGTTTTGGTTTTTATTTGATTTTCTTGATAGCTTTAGCGCGTAGGTTAGGGCTAAGCTTCCCCCAAATCTGAATCATATTGGCCATTTCATCATCTTCAGCATAAAAGTAACATGCGGGAACTTTGAGTACCTTTGCAAAGCGCTGGATTGTGCTGAAATCAGGTATATGTTTTCCTTTTTCATATTGATTCATGCGTGCGCTTGCTGAAAATTCATCAATACCCGCTAGTATGCCTAGCTTTTTCTGGCTCAAACCTGCTTCTGTCCTTAACTCTTTGAGGCGTTTACTTATAGGTGGCTGTTTTGCCATCGCTCAGACTCATCTGTATGCACATGGCTAAGATATTCTTAGTATTTGCCTTGACTGGATACTAAGGATTCCTTAGTATTGCGAAAACTAAGGAATCCTTAGTTTGTTTTTGGCGGATGTTTCGGAGTAAGTATGTTTTATATCAGGGTAGTGAGTGCGATATTGATTAGTGTGCTCACAGGGTGTTCAAGTTCTAACTCAGATGGGCAATTACAAATACCTGATAATCAGGTCAATGATACAGATCAATCTCAGGCAACAGCTGCAAGCTGTGATAGTACTGATGTCAGTGTGTTCTGTGTATCAATCAATGGGGCAGAGAAGACCCTATATGTCCTGACAGAAGATAGTACATCCCCATTGTTATATAACCCCTTCATAACCACTCGTTTTGATACTACAGGTGGTATCACATTAGCCGAAGTCCGATTTGATATTACGCCAACTAGCTTTATCAAGGCATTAAGCATCGTCTTTAGTGGCAATACATTGGGGAGTTACCCGATGGATGGAAGTGGAAATTTTGCCGGTTATACCCTCGCAGCTGATCAATCCTGGACATTCATCAATGGGTTCTCATCTGGGGATATTGAAATCACAAGATACGGGGCTGTAGAAGAGTTCGTCACAGGCACCTTCTCAGCCACCTTATGTGATTCCTCAAATGCTATTACAAATGGCAGCGACTGCAATGACTCAGCGTATTTAATCAATCTGTCGGGTAACTTCAATATAAGACGAGATGCTGATATTTAGGTAGAGGGTAATGATTAGTTATCTTGCTTTTATATTTTCCCAATACAAACATTTAATATTTAAATTAATAGAAAGGAATAAAGTAACTATGCATAAGTATACATTGATAATTTCAATGCTGATTGTCAGCGCAAATGTTTCAGCAGGAAAGATCATCTCTCCCGCAGAATCAGAAAAGGTCTTGCGAGATACCCTTGAAAATACACCAGGCTGTATTGTCATGGATGAGCTGGCAAAATTACCTATTTCACTTGATCCCGGCAGTATGTCTACAAAGAATGCAGGGACTGTCATGAGGGCTATGGCAGATGCCGGATTGCTTAAATTCGAAAAGAAACAAGTCAAGATGAACAAGCAAATTGTATTTGGTGTGAACCAGAAAGTTAACGTCAATGCCCATGTATATTCAATGACTGATATGGGTAAAAAATATTTCAGAGACGATGCAGTTCAAATTAGCAAAGGCCGAACCGAGCCTAAAAAAGGTGCTGGCTTTTGTTATGCAGATAAGCTGGAAGTGACGGGGATCAAGCAGAATCGAGGCGCTTTGATTGATTATTATGTGTATGTTCCAGATAGAGCAGATTGGGCCAATAACGAGAAGGTACTGAGGACAGGGCTGATTGCGGATAAAAGCTCGATGAAGATACGTACGTTTCAACTGGCAGGTCAACCAGAGCCTCCACCAGGCATGAAAGTGCAGGCGAAATTCAGAAAACAAAAAAATGGTGAATTTAAATTAACACATTATTAAGACAATAAAAAAAGGAAGAATGATGAAACACATTATATTTGCCATCACGTTAACAGTTCTACTAGCAGGGTGTGGCACACCTTCGGTTGAAGATTTAGTTGAAGATCCGGAAATGATGCTTGAAATAAGTCAGGAGTGTCAAATGCTGACTATGCAGGGGAAAGATACCAATACAGAAGAATGCAATAATGCCAAAAAAGCCGCCGCGCAAATGGCAAAAAACATGATGAAAGGACTCGGAAGTGATATCAAAAATACGATGCAAGGCGGGTTCGGACGATAGGTGAATCTAGGGGGCACGGAGTTTCACATGTGAAACTCCCAGTCCTCTGTGTACTTTTTTAGCGCACTAGTGACTAAATTATAGTTCGGGTCTTCGTTTGGATATCTTAGTAAGATATCCAAATTATATTTATACTGTGAGTATTCGAAATGTTTTTGAGGAGGAGGGCAGGCTTTGCTGCCCTCATCATCAATGATAAGCATTTCTGTACACAAAAGCACTCGTTTCCACGAGGTTTCACCTTTGGCAGCAGCTTCGTAGGTCTCATCAATACTTATCGGCATTTTAGGCTTCCTTGCGCAGTTTGAAATTGTCACCGAAATCCAGTTCTAGTTGCTGCGGTGCATTGAGGTCATAGATATCGTCATTAGACGCAAACGATGTGATGATGCGAGACTGGAGAACCTGAAAACGTTCTTTGCGTTTAGTCGTCCAACGACCAGATACGATGATGCCATCATGGTTTTTATACTCTAACATTGGATACTCAACACGATCCCAATGAAAGGCATCGATCAATTGACCATTAACCAGCAGGCGCAAGTTCCAATAGCTAGGGCCGTTAACTAAATGATGTTGTTCAGCCATAAAAACATCAGAGGAAAAACAAACGAACGTGTGTGGGTTAAAATTATTTAACATAATGATTACTCCTTATCTTCAAAACAGTTATTTAAATGGTTGGTTAATGCTTTACTTAATGGCTCAAGTGGTGACTTCATAGATCGAATCACATCTTCACCAAAGCGTTCCAGCAACCAGGTTTCAATGGCCGACTGATTGGATAACTCATCGCCATTACCAAGGCAGGCGACCAGTGAGGTATCTGTATTAATTTGAAGCTTTCCAATTAACACACAGGCAAGGTGGCGAACTTGATTAGGGACTTTTCGCGGTAGTTGATGTTGTTCACGTTTAACGCCTGGAAATAGAATAACCTTATTACTCATGATTGATCTCCTTTCTTTTCGTTTTCATTTTTGATCATTAAGTTCTCAAATGCAGAACCATCTTGGCGGGTTAAGTTTGGGACAAAACGGCTGTAGATTTTGAAAAGCATTTCAGTGTTTACATGACCTAACTGTCTAGCGATCCACTCAGGGTTTTCACCTGAGGCCATCCATAAAGTGGCGCAGGTATGGCGAGTTTCATAAAGACGGCGACGTTTTAAACCAAGTAGCTCTAACATGGGCTGCCAAACACGGTTATTGACGTTACGGTTATCTAATGCATTGCCTCGGCTATTACAGAACACATAATCTCTTTTACCAGTGACTTTTTTTTGCGCTGTTAACGCATCGAATAACGGCGTGGTCATATCAATTACGCGAAATGAGCCGTCATTTTTTGTGTATTCCACTAACCCTTGAACAATGGTCTCCCTTACGAGTATCTGTTTAAGATCAAAATCAACGTGCTCCCAACGCAAGCCCGTGATTTCACCGGAACGCATGCCTGAAAAAAATCGGACTTTGAAGTAATTTAAGTAATCAGCTCGAATGTGTTTTAGAAAAACATTAACCTCATCCAGAGATAGCGGATGAATGTCGGTCTTTTGTTCCTTTAACAGTTTTACCTTGGTAAAAGGACTGTTAAACTCATAACGGTCAGCGGCCTCATTCATCATTAGTCTAAAAACCTTTAGGGTTTTATTGATGGTGGTAGCGGTTCGTAATTTACCGGTTACGGGGGATGCTTTGGCGAGTTTTGCCCGAAACTGTAAAATATCTGCTTTAGTGATGCTGCTGACTATTCTTTCCCCAAACTCTGGAAGAACGTGCCCATTAAAGATGGATACGATGCTATTTACGTAGCTGGCACGCCAGGTCGGTAACATCTCATCGAACCAAAGTTCTTTAAAGTCTTTAACCGTAGGTAAGTTATTCTTGTTTGATAACAAAGCACTTACATGCTCGGCGCGTTTAGAAAACTTCTCAACCATTTTGCTTTGTGGGAAATAATCAGCGTAGTTGAACTGCCCTAAGGTCATTGCTGCATCCATCTTCTTAGCAACCGCTTCCAGCTTTAAACGGTTTTCCTTGGTATCAGGCAATGCGGTTTGTTCTCGGCAGCGAGTGCCCTGGTAGTTAAAATCAAACAGCAGGTTGCCTGTTTCTTTTCTAGCGCGAATTTTAACCATTACACACACCTCCGCCTGCCATAGGGATGGCGAAATCACTTGAGATGCTGGTCATGGACATGTCTTCTTCAACATGTTCCCATATGTACAGGGTCTTTCTGCCACCAAATGGTCGAATGTAATGACGACCTTCAAACAGCACACTGTCCTTCAAGCGAGTGCGAATGGTGCGAGCGTTGTACTTAATCTTCTCAGCTAATTCCTGAGTGGTTAAATAAGTCAGATTCATAATAAGTCTCCTATTTTGAAAGAAAGTCATTTATATGCACAATATGTCCTACTGAAATACATTTTATGAGTTAGAAGTACTCCTGTCAAGAAAAAAGTACTTCTGTAGTACTTTTTGTGTAGAATAGTGAGCAGAAATAGATCTGGAGAGAGAAATGATCCGTTGTAACTTGTCCCGTCTAATGGGGGAAAAGAAGATGAAAGTAGTCGATGTTGCTCGGGAAACTGGATTGCATCGTCATACTGTTACATCCCTTTATAAGGAGACGGCGCAAAGAATTGAGCTTGATGCGATTGATACCCTATGTAAGTTATTCAAATGTTCTGTCGGTGAATTGCTTGAAAGGGTAGAGGAAGAAAAGTAATGCCTATTAAGGATGAAAAATATTTCGACTGGGAAGGAAATGAAATAGGTAGTCCATTCGAACTTTGCACTGACACAAAAGAAATAAATAGACGTCGTGAAGTCGATAGTCGTGATCCACTTGTTCAGAGCTGTTCAAAAGCATTACAAGAAATGGGTAGAAGAATTAGTAAGAAAAGAAAACAGGACATAAAAAATTAGATAATTCAAATTGATGAATTGGTTGTGAGAAGTTTGAATAGCTAGTTTTACTGTAAAGCTTAAAGAGAAATTAATATTAAAAACATGTGTCAATTAACAAATAGAATTTTAAATTATTAACATGAATATAAATATAGATAGAATTTTACTTAAAAAAATAGGTATAGAGTTATCTGAACCTTTAAAGATTGCGACAAAGTCACTAAGCTTGCAATCTGCTCGGTTATTTACTCATATGATAATGTCTAATTATTGGGTAAATGTTCAGCCAGAAAGATGTAATAAAAAATTGTTCAGATTAAGATCTTGTTCTGTTGTTAAAGCTACTCATTATAAACTGTTAAATAAGGATGCTCAGACCCAGGCTAAAAAAATAGGGTTGGCGCTTTCTGAATACACTGTAGTTGAAGCAAGTTATCTTGTTGGTACGATTTATACGTCATTACTGCCAAATGATTATCGTTCTAAAAATGGTGTTTACTATACACCTCCTTCGTTAACTAAAAGATTAATAGATCAAGCCACTAAAGCCGGTATAGATTGGGAAACTGCTAGAGTATTAGATCCTGCATGTGGTGGTGGAGCCTTTCTTGCTCCTGTAATTGAAAGAAAGCTCAAAGCGATGTCAGGTAGTAAACCAATTGAGATTGTGAAGAGTATATCCAAAACTATTTGTGGATATGAAATTGATATCTTTTCTGCATGGCTAACTCAAGTATTTGTAGATATTGTGACGTTTGATGTTTGTGTCAGAGCAGGGAAAAGGTTGCCTGTATTAACAAAAGTAAAAAACTCTCTTGAAAAAATGGAAAAATATCCTATTTTTGATTTGGTTATAGGTAATCCACCATATTCAAAAATTAAACTTGATAAGAAAGAAAGAGAACAGTATCAGAGGAGTCTTTATGGCCATGCTAACTTGTATAGTTTATTTACAGATCAAGCATTAAATTTTGCAAAATCAGGAGGAGTTATTGCTTACGTGACGCCATCGAGTTTTCTTTCTGGGCAATATTTTAAGGGTCTACGCTCATTATTACGAAGTGAGTCGCCACCATATAGCATTGATTTTGTATCTGATAGGTCGGGAGTTTTTGAAGATGTATTGCAAGAAACAGTATTGGTTACATATCGTAAATCAGCAAAAAATAAAACAGGTACTGTTAATCTGCTCAAATATAATAAGGATAATGTATTCAGACCTCAAAGTTTGGGCCGCTTTCGATTACCAGAAGATGATTCGTCTCCTTGGTTGATGCCTAGGACGAAAGAGCAAGCAGACCTAATGACACAGCTGCCAAGTATCAATAATCGTCTTTCTGATTATGGTTATAAAGTGAGTACAGGTCCTTTAGTCTGGAATAGACATAAAGATCAGTTAGTAAGCAGAAAAAGTAAATATGCTTATCCTTTAATATGGGCTGAATCAATAGCCGCTAATGGGGTATTTGTTTTCAAGGCTGAAAAAAGAAACCACAAACCATATTTTAAGTGGAAGTCTAGTAGAGATAAATGCCTACTTGTTAATAAGCCGTGTGTATTGTTACAACGAACTACGTCACTAGAACAAGAACGACGACTAATTGCAGCAGAATTGCCTGCTGAGTTTATATCGCAATATGGTAGTGTCGTGGTGGAAAATCATATTAATATGATTGTTTCCACAAAAGATGAACCGAGTGTATCTGTTAAAACATTAACAGTTCTTTTTAATAGTAAAGTCATGGATCAAGTTTTTCGTTGCTACAATGGCTCTGTTGCAGTATCTGCGTATGAGCTTGCAGCATTACCGCTACCCTCTATAGAAATTATGGAGCAACTAGAAGATATAGTCAGATTTAATCCTCAGAGTGATCTGATCGAAAAAATACTAAGGGAAGTTTATTTTGATGAAAAAATCAGTTCAGCTGCTTAACTATACAGATATCCATAAACGCCTCGAATTGATATTCCCAGAAGGTATTACAAACCGTAATTATTTAGTTAGAGAAATGTCTGCACGAACTATCTTTGTGATGCTGTATGCTGACGCAATTGATGGTAACAATATTTGGATAAGACCTGATCAAATAACTAAAATGACTGATGCTCAAGCACTTATTGATGATCCAGATAAACGTGCTGAGTGGTATACGAATTCTTTAAAGCCTTCTAAGGTAGCTATACATGGTCGTTGGTATGCTCAAAATACACGCGAACCAATAAGAGATGAGACTTTAAGGCAAGGTCTTGTAGAAAATGGGGCTGTTATAGAAAGACAAAATTTGCCAACTACATCGCCTAAAGGGAGATATGCATTAAGTACAGAGTTTTCTGATTTGTTTGACCCTGGGCTTGATGGAGAGCTTTTATTAACTGAAATAACACAATGGTGCGATAAGCATTTATCAGTCAGTGCAATGGCACGACTAAAGTTAATGCAACGAGCGACCTCTGATTCTAAGAGTAAAAAAATTATTACAACCTTCCCTAATGGGGAAACGCGCGTGCTTGCAGCGGGCCCTAGTTCAATAATATCTAAAGCTGTTATTGAGGAATTTGCACCAATATTTCTTATTCATCCAGCCGTTCTATGGCTTAGTGAAAGTGCTGCAAAGGAGGATAGAAGAGATTTAGAGCTAGCAAAATCATTGGGTATTAATATTGAAGCAGATAAGTTCTTGCCAGATATTATTCTAGTTGATATAGGTAATGAAAAACCATTATTTGTATTTATTGAAGTAGTTGCTTCTGATGGGCCAGTAACAGAAAAAAGGCGTGAAGCACTACTAAAGTTAATTACAGATGCGGGTTTTTTGGAGTCACAAGCGACATTTCTAACTGCATATGCAGATAGAGAGCAACAGCCTTTTCGAAAAACATTTTCAAGTCTTGCGTGGCAATCTTTTGCATGGTGTATGAGTGAACCAGATCGAATTATTGGGTTACATTCTTATCAAAGTGGAATGAAAATACAGGATCTAATTCTACCCAAGAAACCTTCTGTTTAATTGATATTTAAATTAAATTGGTCATTAAAGAATGGAGCTTTTAACGAAAACACCTAATGAGTGCACTAATCAAGAATTATCTGAGTTCAAGGAGTTGGTTCTTGATGGTGGTGGAGTAATGGCAGAAGGATTGCTCGATCGTATTAAAAGTGCAGAAAATCTAATTTTTGTAAGAGATGGAAAATGTATAGGTGTGGGTGCAATAAAGCGTCCCTACGGCCATTATAAAAAAAGCGTTTTTAAAAAGACAGGTGTATCTAATATTTCAAACGACTACTTGTTTGAACTTGGTTGGGTTTATGCTTCACCATCATCTCGTGAAAAAGGTGTAGGCCGAAGAATTATGGAGGCTATTATAAAGTCTATCGGTAACGCTGGTTGCTTCGCAACTACCAGAGAAGATAATAATGCTATGCATTATTTGCTTGAGCAATATGGGTTTTTAAAAGTCGGTAAAAAGTATAAAAGCAATAGTGGTAACTATTCATTGGTTTTGTATGTATATCAGCCATAATAAGGTATTTAAAATTGCTGTTAAAAAATCGCATTAAGTTAAGAATCCTGTCAGTATAAGGTCTAAGCGTATAAATCGATCAAGAGTCATGTGAGGTGGCAATCATGGAAAAACGTAGCTTTTTATTGAGTAGAGCTCAAAGCGTGTCAGGAGTGCATCAAGACTCCTATGCATATGATTATAATCGTCAGTTAAATATAGCCACAACTAATATTGGAACTGATGTTCCTGCATGTATTATTTCATCAATGATCACTTGTTCTAAGACTGAGGCTGCACCAGGTGATGACGACCCTGATCAAGATGCAGAAAAATGTTATTAACTAGACTAGAAAGGTTTTTATATGAAAAAACAACAATATACAAAACCCGTTTTTTTGTTGTCTAGATCAGTAATCCTTCCTAATAAGCCATGCAATGGAGAGTATGATTCAGATCGGGGGTTTAATGTTAGCGTAAGTAATGGGAAGCTAATACCGACTTCTCTTTGTCCAGGGCAGATGGGAACAGAATCAAAAACATTTGCAGCACCTGGCGATGATGATCCCGATGCGGATGCAGAAATTTGTTATTAATTATATCTAATAAAACTGATATGGCTACAGACTTTCTAATTCTTCGGTTATATGAGAAAGAAATTCCATTTGTTAGGTTAAATACAGAAGACTTTCTTTCCGAGTGGTATGTTAATTTTATGTTAGGAAAAGATGGATCTAGTTTTTCTATTCAACTAAATAATCGTCAGAATATTCCAGGCAATATGATATCTGGAGCTTATATAAGGCAGCCAAAACTTCCATTGTTAAATATAGCCATGGAAGATCAAAAATTTGCAGAGAGAGAGACAGGTGAAACATTGAGGTCTTTGTGGAGATCTATAAAAGACCATCTTTGGCTGAATGCGCCTCATAATATATTACGAGCAAGCAATAAACCTGAACAATTACGTATTGCACAAGAAATGGGATTCCTTATTCCAAATACCTGCATAACTTCAGATACAGAGTTAATGCTCAAGTTTTATGAAGAAAATCAGAAAGACGTTATTGTTAAAGCTGTAAAACACGGATTTCTTTATGATGGTATTAATGCCAAAGTGGCTGCTACTCAACTTCTTGATGATGAAAGCATTTATGATTTAGATCAGTACGCCCATTTGCCAATGATTCTCCAGAAACGAATCCATAAATATCGTGATGTCAGAGTTACTGTTGTCGGAGAAAAGGTATTTGCAACCGCAATTCATTCCCAAAATCACAAAGAAACAGAAGTAGACTGGCGTTTAGCTGATCATTATAAAATAAAACTCCAACACGAACCTATTATACTTCCAGAAAATATATCGAAGTTATGTAAAAAGATAACGTCGAAATTTAATTTAAGGTATGCAGCTATAGATTTAGTCATATCAAAAAAAGGAGAATATTATTTTCTTGAACTCAATCCTAATGGGCAATGGGCATGGATTGAGCAGATAACAGGCGTTCTGATTAGAGATGCAATTATAGAAGAGTTGGGCAGAAAGAGTGAGGTAAGTAATGAAATCTGTTGAAGATATACTGTCTAAAATAGATAGTGATGATAAAGAAGTACTCAAGTTATGTAATGCCTTTCTTGACGAACGTATTGAAAAAGAACGTTTGCGCGGTGAGTCGGCAGAGCGTAGAGCTAATATTCTACTTGGTGTTGTAGGTGCTGTTTCAGTATTTATGGTATTTCTTGCTAGTGATGTTCTTGGAAAAAATGATAATCCACATGTGTTGTTAATTATTTTCTATGGGGCATCAGCTCTTTGGCTGGCTCGTTCTATTTGGTATTCGATGAAGAGTATCCATGCACAAAGTCGTTATCGTTTGACAGCAGAAAGTGTTTTTGATTTTCAAAATGGAACAGATGTTAAGGCTCTTAAACAAATAATATCTGGAAAATACTGGGAACATGAAAAATCTATTCAACCAAATACCGAACGTCTTTTTTATGTTCAAAGATCGCAAAGGTCTCTTGTGGTTGTAGTCGGCCTTTTATTGTGTTTTGGCCTTCTAACTATAGTTAATGGCCAACTTAAATATGTATCTGGTACATGTGTGCCATTATTTGTTTCTTTTGTGCTTATTGTCTTTTTGTTTTTTGGCGATTGGGTCATTGAAAAAGCAGGTATGTGGAATCACTAATAATTATTTTTTGTTAGTTTCTACTCGAGTATTCATTTAAAGGTGAAAAACTTTAACAAATGAAAAAATCTATAGTGATTAAGGTGCGTTGATTGGAATCAAATTCTACTTTTGAACAACATAAAGTCACACCTGAAATATCAGTTGAAAACCATGTAAAATGGCGGCAGTTAGAGCTGTCTGAATTTGTCTCGCACTACAAAACTATATATCTTGATACTAATTTTTGGCTTACATTAAGAAAAGTAGCGTTAGGTGAGCTTACTGATCCATTAAGTAGAAGATATTACGATTTAGTGAATCTGCTATCTGAACAAAAAATTTGTCTATTTCCAATCAGTGACAGCACTTTTCTTGAGGTGCTAAAACAGTCTGACCCAGGTACGTTGAATGAAACTGCTTCAATTATAGATCGACTGTCTAAAGGTGTATCCCTCATATGTTACGATGATCGTATATCTTTAGAAACACTACATTATTTATATGATAAGACTGGTGAAACCACTTATCACACAAACAGGTTGGTTTGGACCAAGCTATCTTACGTCATGGGGTACACGTCGCCTGTTAACAATGTAAATACCGACCTTAATAATTTGATACAAAAGTCGTTCTTTGATCACATGTGGGAAATATCGCTCAGCGAAACAATAAGTGTCATGAGAAAAAATGGGGGAGTTATAGATACTTCATTTAAAGATATTTCAGAAACGTTGAATGAAGGTAAGTTCTCTCACGCAGATGAAAATCGTTCGTTCAAACAAATGTTCTTGAGTGAATTAGCTGGAATGATTGATGTATATAAGCCGCTTATTCAACAAGCAATGTTCCATATCTATCAAAAGAAAACTGGATGTAATCCTACTGAGCAAGAGATTGAATCGGGTAAAAATTATTCAGCTACGGCCAATATGATCTATAACCTTTTTAAGCTTAATAAGATAACAACTGAATTTCCTAGTTACAGAATCACATCAGGTTTGCATGCCGCAGTCAGATTAGATAAAAGTCAAAAATATCAGGCAAATGATATGCATGATTTCAGGCATGCCTCTGCTGCATTGCCATACTGTGATTATTTTTTTACTGAAAGAAGGCTTTCTCATCTGATTACTCAAAAAATGCTATCTTACAATGAGTTGTATGGTTGCTGTGTGAAGGGTAATGTTGAAGGAGCTGTTAAATCTCTTGAGAGAATCAATCAATAATAATTGATTCCAGCTCAATCAAATATATATGCTTTGTTTGCCTTAAAATCGTGCTTTAGGTTAAAAAGAATTGACTTTTGCGCTATATCTAATATATTTTATGAGTGTATTTTGTAGATACCAGCCGTCCACTCAGGCAAAGCGAGAGCACTACTTTACTAAATCAATTTGTAATTCCGAATCTATTATAGATTCTTTAAGTGGACTACAGATATCTCTATATAGAGGATGAAGTAATGTCACGTATTTCTCTTTTAGAACTTGAGAAAATCAAGCGCGAAGCAAAAAAACTCAAAAATAAATTATCAAAGTTATCTCATGGGCAACGACTAGATATAGTGTCTAGGAATCTTTTTAAGGTTCGTAATTATCATGAGGCAAAAGTACAGTGCAAAAAATATATCAACTCACAAGCAAATCAGAATGGAAGTGTTTCTGAGTGTAGTTATTGCCAACTTGCTTTTGTCGCAAGTGAAAAAGCAGATTTGAAGGCTGATCCTACCCTATAAAAATTGACACCTCATTTTAACTAATTAGACTTGAGGTGAGTAATGAAAAAGGAAATACATACCTATTATAATTATCAATTTAAACATACAGCAGTCAGTGTTGCGAATCACCCTTATATACAAACACAGGATGTAGCTGAAGCCTTAAACATACATCCATTCATGCTATCCAGGTGGAAAAAGCAGATGAGAGATGGAGACTTAGACGATAACGATCAGGAAGCTCGATCAATATCTGAACTTCTTGAAGCTAAAAAGAAAATAAAAGCGTTAGAGAAAGAATTGCGACGTGTGCGTGATGAAAATGCGGTACTTAAAAAAGCTGAAAGGATTTTTCCCGGAAAAAAGTAAATATCTTTCGTTTTATCCACGAGAATAAAGATCGTTGTTTTATTACGACACTTTGTTCTAAATTAGGCGTAACACCTGCTGGTTACTATGCCTGGCTAAAACGAAAGAAATGCTCTAGACAGATTGAGAATGAAGCTTTATTGGTTGAAATAAAGCGCATACATAAAGAAAGTAGGAAAACTTATGGCTATCCTCGTGTACATGCAGCGCTAAATAGACAGGGCTTTATATGCGGAAAACATAGAGTAGCCAGACTTATGCGCGATAACGGCATAGTGGGTAAAAAAGCCAAGCGATTTAAGAAACATAAGCACAGGCATCATCTAGCTCAAAACAGTAAAAATCTGTTGCTTAATCGCACACCTGTCACTACTAAAAATGAAGTATGGGTGGGCGATATCACCTTTATCAAAGTTAAAAAGGAATGGAGTTATTTGAGTGTTGTTATGGATTTGCATACTCGAAAAATTATTGGCTGGACATTTGAAAAGAAACGCAGCGCAGATATGGTGACAGAATCATTAATAATGGCCGCCAATGACAACAAGCATACGACCAATACGATATTTCATTCTGATCAGGGGTCTGAATATGCTTCCAGGAAATATATAAAAGAACTAAGAAGTAGAAACATCCAGGCCAGCATGAGCCGTAAAGGACACTGCTGGGATAATGCATATATGGAGTCTTTCTTTCATAGTTTAAAAACTGAAATGATCTATTTTAATAATTTCAAAACATTAGAAGAAGCAACTGCTTATATTATTGATTACATACATTTTTATAATCATGAACGATTACATTCTGGCTTGGATTACCAAACACCATCTGAATATGAGAGAATCGTTGCATGATACATTGTGTCAATTATTTTAGGGTATGGTCAGGCACATGATCATATTCATCTTGAATATGAAAAAGCTGAGCATGCGTTAGGTTATTTGCCTGCATCATACAAAACTAGAGAAAAAGAAAAGAAAGAAGCATATAAAGAACTGAATAAAAATAATTCATTTTCAATGAAAATGGATGGTGCACTACGCTTAATACGTGCTCACTTTGATCGTTCATTAGAGCATTCTATCGGTGGTGAATATTGGCGTGAGCACCCAACATTTGAAGAGTATCTTTCGAAGATAGATGAATACACTAATATAATTCCAGCTGAGATAATGGATAAAATTAGGAATAAGTATGGAAAAGATTTGGAACAAATAGATAATGGAAAAAGCTATTGGTATCCATCAAAAACTTAAGGAAACTACTACCAATTTATTAGTGATATCGGGCCTGTAATTTAATTATAGGCCCGTAGTTAGATCAGTGTTTTTTATCTTTTGGTGGATGTGGGTCATTCCCATAGCTATCGCTATCCCGAATTTTGCCATCCTTACCGTGAATCACAACTTCTGTTTTATCCCGTTTGGCTTGATCCCTTGCTTTATCAATCGCTTTCTTTTGGGTGTCATGAACAGAGCCTGCACGTCCAGAGCCTTCCTTTTTAGTTGCCCATCCATCTTTATGGGGAACAACATGAACATCTTTTTTCTTACTCATTTTTGTATCCTCTTTAAATTTTAGCAGTCAGGTAATTCATCTAAATTGTTTTTTGAAGTGCCATCACGATCTGTCCTCAGGTACTTACCATTAGCGCCTTGTACAACACGTATTTCGGTGCGTCCACCCGTCCATGGTACATAATAAGTGTATATACCATTTTCAATATCATGAATAGCATCTTGTTTGGTACGTGGTGACCACGTCGATGCTCCGTCGCATAACGCTAAAATATCACCGTCTTGGTCTTTTCTTGTTTGTCGTACTGCTCTATCGCTCATAGTCTTTTCCTCACATTCATCAATAATGTCATGATTTATGTGACGAAAACGTCATGTTCATGACCCAAAAAATTGGCTTTATCAGCCAATACGGTTATAATATGTTTAACTATACGATTACGTCAAGTTTTTATTTATGGATTCTGAAAATATATTCACAAAACGGCTGAATTCGGCCAGAAAGATGCGCAAATTGAACCAAGAGGAGCTGGCTAAGCTTACAAAACTTCAGCCATCTGCTATTTCCCATTTTGAAACGGGTTCGAGAAAGCCTTCTTTTGATAATTTACGACGACTATCTGATGCGTTAGAGGTTACTACAGATTATCTTCTTGGGCGTACTGATGATCCACACGGTGCAATCAAAGGCGATACGTTATATCGTGATTATGAAAATTTAACTACTGATGAACGTGAAATAGCTAAAGATTTTATGGCAAGTTTGGCTAAACGCAGTAAGGAAAGAAAAGGAAGCTAAGTCTAGTGGGGAAGACACTTTGGGAAGTAGCATCAACTCGTCGAGCAGAACAATTTATCCTTGAACAGGGTATTGACTCCCTACCGGTCTGTCCTTTTGAAATAGCAGATCAACTAGATATTAGTGTGGAACCGTTACCGCCTCAATCAAAAGGTGTCTCGGGTATGCTGCTCAGGCAGGATAAATATTATGGAATTATGTACGCCACGTACATTGACAATGATGGCTTTCAGCGTTTTTGTGTATCGCATGAGCTTGGTCACTATCTGTTGCCAGGGCATTCTGAGAGTGTTCTGGTCAATGATATGCATACATCGCAAGCAGGCTTTGTTTCAAAAAATAGATATGAATTAGAGGCGGATCATTTTGCAGCAGGGTTGCTCATGCCAGAAACCCTTTTTGGTGCAGCTATGGATAAAGCAGGTGATGGATTGGCTGCCATTGAAAAGCTATCTTGCGACTGTTTGACCTCTCTTACAGCAACCGCTATCAGGTATGCTCAACAATCACCTGAAGCGGTTGCGATCATAGTGAGTGTTGGTTCAATAATCGATTACTGTTTTATGTCAGAGTCTTTGAGGGAATTGCCAGGTCTAGATTGGCCACGTAAAGGGACGCCTTTGCCTTTGTCTGTAATAACAAGGAAATTTAACTTGGATCACAGCAATATATTATTATCCCGTCGCAATGAAAGTGAAACAACTCTTCAAGATTGGTTTGGAAGTTCTCTAGATGTTGAAATGTATGAAGAGGTAATTGGATTAGGGGGGTATGAAAAAACATTGACTGTGTTATCGGCCTCAGAAATACCAGACTTAGATGAAATCGAAGATGAAGAGGCTTTAATTGAGTCATGGACACCTAGATTTAGACGCTAAATGTTAGGTGTAGAAGAGAATTATGACTTTGTTTAGAAAACGTAAACTGATATAGGTGAAATATTTCTAAGATAACAAATAATATTCGTTCAGAGATGCTGGATGGAATAAGAGAATTTATTGACAAGTATGCTGAACTTGAAAAACATGTTGGAACTATCTTTCAGTTACGTTTAGTAATAGATACAAATGCTGTTATCAGTGATTTGTTATGGATGGCAAAAAGGAATAATGATGCAAACTATCCGGCAATTATTGAAGTTATACGGGCAGGTACGTTAATCACATATGCTCCTGAACATTTAAAACAAGAAATAGAAGAACATTGGCCGAAAATAGCTGAAAAAAATAATATAGAAAAAAATAAGACTACAGAATTATGGCTGGAGTACCAAGAATATTTGGAGTTCGTTGAAGTAGATGAAGTAGAATTGAAAGGGTATGAAGACTCTGTTGATCCAGATGATGCTCCTTTTGTTGTTTTGTCAAAAATGCTGAATGTTCATGGTGTTATTTCGGATGATCCACATATAGATCAGTTAGGAGGGAGGCGTATTAATATGGATATCAGACTGTCTCTCCGAGACTATTCACGTACGGCAGCTGTTGTTTATAGTCTCCGTTTAGGTGGCGTGGCTTTAACCATCGCTTCTACGGGCTTATTAATCGTAATGGTTAAAGGTGCATTAAAGTTGATGCAGCTTATAGGTAGCTTGCCAGATAAATTTAAGCTTTTATTATTTATAGTACTTGTTCTGTTGGTTGTAACTCCATCAATTAGGAACAAGTTATTAGAATACATGACGTCAGCAAAATTATTTCTTGGTGAACATCTCGGTGAGCTTTTGCCAGCTATTGAAGAGCTCATGCTTGAAGCTGTTGAAGAAGGAAAGAATGCTGATATGAAATTAGAAGAAGTAAAATCATATCTAGTATGAAATGAAACTTATAAATAGTATGCTGAGAAAACTATTTTATTAATACAAGGAAAAGGTAGAGTGTATGAGTACATATCCACAACGAGTAGCGGATAATATTTTGCCTCTATCAATGGCTGGAACGCTACCAGAGGCCTTTCAAGAATGGTATTTTACAGAAAATATTGAAGATCATAAAACGGCTGATGAGGATTGTGAACTTTGTGATCACGAACAGCTGAGATATCATTTTGAAATAAAAAATAGAAATACAAATCGAACTTTATGGGTAGGGTCGAGCTGTATATTAAAATTCCAAGTCCAAGTTTTTGAAAATGGTACTCTGCTTGACTCAAAAGCTTCTAAGAAAAAGCTAAATGATATAAAGAAAAAAATGCGACTTGATTCCTGTATTAATGCATTACGGAATTTGGCGGCGAAAGAAACAAATGATATTTTAAGTAACGCTTTAACATTTTATTTAAAAAATAAACATTTAACTCCAAAATTAGCTTTCGTGGTTTTTTGGAAATTGAATAGCAATAAAATTGATCACAGCCCTTCATTTTTCAAAGTTAGTCTTAAAAAAGATAAATATAAAAGAGATCTTGCACAGATGGAGCCTGATCGTGTGCATATGATTTGGGCTGCTTTATCTAGCAGTCAGAGACAAATAGCATTAGATAGTGGTCACACCGAACCAAATAGTATGTGAGTACAAATTGTCAGTTTGGCTCTGTACCACAGATGTATATAAGGGTATGGGTGAGAATGTATAATTCAAAGTGCTATCTACCACCAGGCCATTTAAAATACCACAGCGCAAAAATAACCCCTGCTGTGGCAGGCTCTTAAGGGGGAGGGCATTTGTAGGTATTATATCCCCCCATCATAAAAAATTGTAGGAAAGGAGAGGACTTGAACCTCTGTAATGAACTGAGAATATATTATTTAATCAATAGGTTATCTATATTCCATGGTATTAAGTGATGTATAAGTGCTTTTTAGTTACTAACTTTATTGAATTATTACTACTAACATTTATAGTTATCAATTTTCTCTTCTATCTCTTAATTTTGATGAAACTGTAATAGACTCTCGTTTTTTGGGCAAAGTGTCATCTAATAATGCTATCTAAAATACATTCAGTTTTTTCATTATTACTAGCTATTGGTATATTGCTTATAGGCACTGGCTTATTAGGTACCGCACTTAGCATACATGCTGGTTTAGAATCTTTTTCGGATACAGTCACTGGCATCATAATGTCAGCATTCTTTATTGGTTTCGTCATCGGATCTTATATTTGTCCCCGACTTATTAGCCAGGTGGGACATATCCGAGCTTTTGCAGTATTAGCCGCATTCGGTTCAGTATCAGTCATTCTTCATGGTTTGATTGTTGACCCTGTAGTTTGGTGGTTTCTGCGTATCATTTCTGGTATCAGCATGGTGGGCTTATTTCTAGTTGTTGAAAGCTGGTTAAATACATTAATACCCAGTCAGCAGAGAGGTAGAATTTTTTCTGTATACGTGACCATTACGTTATTTTCCTTGGGTGTTGGTCAGTATTTAATTTTACTCTATGGTGCAGGTGAGCTTGCTACATATGCTTTGTGTGCAATATTTTTTATACTTGCACTGGTTCCTATTTCCATAACACGTTTAACACAACCACATCAGGTTGATGTACCAAAATTAATCTTGCGACGCCTTATTAATATTTCACCTTTAGGTGTAGCGGGAGCATTAGTAACTGGCTTAGGTAACGGTGCATTTTGGGGGCTAGGAGCATTGTATGCTCATAATATGGGCTATGCTGAAGCTGATATTGCAATTTTTATGAGCGCTATTATATTTGGTGGTGCTCTATTACAGGTACCGATTGGAAGCCAGTCAGATCGTCATGATCGACGCAAGGTTTTAATGATTGTCAGCTTTGTTGCAATGCTGATGGCAATAAGTATTTTTGCATTATCAGAACGTTCACAAATTGGACTTATGCTCAGTGCAATACTGTATGGTGGCTTTTCTTTCTCGGTTTATTCATTATCTGTTGCTCATACAAATGACCATATAGAACCATCTGAAGTGATGGATGCCACACGAGGTCTACTTCTGTTGAATGGAGTGGGTGCGGCAATTGGACCAATTATTGCGGGTATATTTATGCAATTAATAGGGCCACAGGGATTGATGATTTATTTTGCTATTGTTTTCGGACTGCTATCCTTATTTACATTTTATCGAATGGGTATCAGTAATCCAGTGCCTGCAGAAGATCAAGGTGATTTTGTGCCTATGGCACGTACAGGGACAGCTGCAATAGAAATGGATCCTCGCACTGACTAAGTACTTTATTTGAGATATACATTTTTAATTTTATTAAATATTAATTTTGTTTATTCAATACCTAACGATCTATCGTAAATATAATATCAGCACTTTGATGTTCACCGCTTTCAGCTTTAAGTTGCCATTTATCATCGATTTGGTATCGCACTGCAAATGTATTGAAAGCTTCGATCATGCCGACACCATAACTAACGTATAACTTGGGGGTCAGGTATCGCCCTATGATTAATGATGCCTGGTCACCACTATCACTGCTTTCAACGCGCATCTCATCCAGGCCAAATTCGTCACCCAGTACACGAGCCAGTTTATCACCTCCGCTTAAACCCAGTGCCAGTGCTGCATTGGCCATCATATTTCCATCTTCACTCGAGGCACTTTCTATGGGGCGGCCCAGTAACAGATAAGAAAGTGCATTGGTTTGTTCCATGGCAGGAATGGAAAATAATTCCGTTTGAGGTTGATTAAGGCTGCCTCTTACCTTGATACCGGCGGTAACATTATCAATCTGCCGTACCGCGCGTATATCCAGGCCCGGGTTGGTCAGAGGTCCACCGGTGTATAGAAGACGTCCATGCTCAACATCCAGACGTTGTCCATAAGCACGGTAACGGCCTTCAGGGATATTAATTTCACCAGTGGCTTTAGTGAGTTGTCCCGGTTCATCTTGTAGCAACAGGTTGCCAGCAAATCTGCCTTCAAAACCATATCCAAAAAAGCTTACTCTTTCACCCAGTGTTATTCGAACTTTGCTATTAACTGACCACTTCTGTTCTTTTGGCTGATTGCCACCAACAATAACGGTATCGTCAGACACACGAGCGACTGAAGAAATATCTTTGGCTTGCAGTTTGGCATAAGGAATATGAATATTGCCTTTAACATCAATCATATTTTTTTTGAGTTTAATCTTTAGATCAGGTGATACTAGTACCAGAGCCTCCGGGATCTGCGAGGCTTCGAAGTTGTCACCTTTGATATGAATCTCAGTTGGCCAATCTAAAGAACTATCTAACGTGGTATTAGTTTTTACTGTAAGTTTACCTTCACCAGAATGTGCTTCCAGGGTGGCCTTTATATTTCGATGTTCATCAGTTTTAGCATTCAGGCTAAGCTGTTCAATAATTAGTCCGAGACGTGGAATTTTAAATTCAGAATTTATCATCTGAGCCTTGCCACTGATTTGAGGTTGAACCAGGGTGCCTGAAACAGATAGGCCTAACTCAAACTTGCCGTTAAGATTCTGCATTTCAGGTATTAATGCCTCTACCAGTCCCAGCTCGCTAACGCTTAGTTTTGCATTTCCTACTATGGCCTGCTTCTGATAGTTCAGAGCAAGTAGTTGTGCAGCGGGTAATTTTGCTTCTAACTGGAACTTATCAGCGTTACTAATAGTGATATCCGATTTTGCATTTATCCTCTGTTTATCAAGCGTAATGCTGACTGTGCCACCCTGATATCCCCAGCTTTCTCTTTCACCTTCAAGTAATGGGTAGCTCACCACCCCCGCCGGTAAATTGATATGAATATTCCCCAGTAATGTTTCTGGTGATTGAAAGTTTAGCTCGGCATTCGCATTGGCTACAGCTTCAATTTTCAGATCAGGAGGAAGCCATGGGCTGAACAATTGCAGGGGAAGTTTTTTTATTTCAAGTTTAGATTGCCAGGTATTATTTTTTTGCTGAAGTGAAGTGCAGATACTGCCATTCTGTTTGTTATGTAGGCAGATTAAATCGACAGTTAATGGTTGCCCGCTAATGCTTACGGCTACTGGGGATTTAAGTTGCCACTTGTTGAGTTTATTGTGTTGAATATCTGCGCGTACCAAGTGTCCATTCCATGCCTTATTACTGACTTCACCTTTGGCTTCAATGTCTAGTTTTAGTTTGTCTTCAGATATGGCTTTGATGCGAATACGTTGAGAATCGGCATTGATATCCAGCGAGAGCAGGGCATGTTTTTTAAACTCGAGTGCCTGCACTGCAACAGTGAGTTTCTTTATCTGCCATTGGAGCGGATTTGCATTTAGTGATGCGTTTACAGTGCCAATTTTATAGTCAGCCAGTTTTAGGTCTTTACCCTTAAAGGTAGCAATGATGACAGGAGCATCAACAGAACCAGAAATTTTCCCTGGGCGTCAAATTGTCCACTGGTTTCGGGATGGAATTGTTTTAGACTGGATGCAGCCAGAGACCAGTCGAGCTTGAGTGTGTCTGCAACCTGGCCTGAAATTGTAAGTTGGGACTGCGTTGAGTGGTAACTAAACTGCTCTATATTAAAGCCTTTATCATGCCAGTTTATCTTGAGTTTTAATTTAGCTTCTAACAGTTTTCTCAGTGCAGGTGTGATTGTTGAATCTGTTATAAGTTCACCAGACGCTGAGGCGTTACTGAGATCACCTTTTGCATCCAGCTCAAAATTCCCGCTCCATGCAGCCAGATCGGCATTTAGTATTGAGGCATCTAATTGGCTGATATTAATTTTGCTTCGCCAGCTAAGCTTGGTTAGCAGGTTATTAAATTCAGCATCCATGGTTGCCTGTAATGGACCACTTAAGGTTTGCTTTAATTGCGTAGATTGCATATTGCCAGATAGCTTACCTTTACCATTAAGCATGACATGAGAAGGAAGCTCAGTTTGCCACCTAAGTTGTAAATTATGTTGATAGTTTTGACCTGGCTGAAGTTTGCCTTTTATATCCAGCTTGAAGGTTTCGGTGCTAATAGAAAGTAACTTTATTTTGATTTGATTAAGCCGGCTAGAGGCATCCAGTCTAATCTGCTTAAGCTTAAACATTTTCTGATTTTGCTTGTAGTTAAGCTCATCTATTTTTACATCATTTAACACTACTCGCCACGGAAGTTTAAGTTCTGGTAGAGTCAGAGGTTGTGGCGAGCTTGTTTTGTCAGTGTCAGGCAAAACAATACTAAGGGACTGTATATGTAGACGGTTGATATTAATATTGTTTGATAGCAATGAAGCTGGCTGCAAGTCGAATATGATTTTATCAGCTTGAATGATGGTATCTTGTTGACGGTATTCAAATTTTGTAAGTGTAACTGGGCCGAGTAATCGTCCATTTATTTTTGCAGCCACCAGGTTGCCAGGCAAGTAGGCTTTGGATTGTTGAATTACCCAATGTAAGCCGCTTTCTGTAAGCGTTAACCATGCCAGTGAACTAAACAATATGAATAGCAGTATGATAATAAGTCTGCGTAATAATTGTTTCATAAATCTGGACCAATATTAATGTGGATACGCCAGGGCTCACCTTCCTCGGTAATTGCACTTGCCAGATCTATACGAACAGGTCCCACCGGTGATTTCCAGCGTAGACCAAAACCGGCACCTCGTTCCAGTTTGTCATCGATATTGTCCATTGCGTTACCGGCATCATAAAATGCTGCAAGACCCCATTTAGAAGTAAGGCTATGTTCAAGCTCGAGGCTACCAATCATCAGTATTTTGCCCCCCACGACATCACCATCAGCATTAACTGGGCCAAGTGATTGATAAGCATAACCGCGTACACTTTGTGAGCCACCGGCAAAAAAACGTATTGAGGATGGCAGTTTCTCAAATTCATCTGTCCAGGTATTGCCGAGTCTGCCACGAGCGATGATACGATTGCTTTGATTTATCGAGCTAATGAATTTAATGCCACTCTGAAGTTGGGTGAAGTCGGTATCCGAAATTATATTTTTACTGGCACCACGTAACATGAGATCAAATCGAATACCATCGACAGCATAGATAAAGTTTTCACCCCAGGTGCGAGTCCAGTTAATACTGGGTATGAGCAGGATGGAGTCATCGTTGATATCTGCAACAGTAAAGTCTTCCTGCTGATAGTTGAGTGAAATAGCTTCACGCCAGTCACCGCGGCTATGCTTGAGGCTAGCACCTATACTGCGTATGGTACTTTCACTACTTTCAGTTGTTTCATTCTCTACACCCGCGCTGTAGATTATCTGGTCTGTTCGGGGATTGAATACCGGTACGCGGTAATATGCACCGACGTTGTAACCGAGTTGCGAAACCCTGGCTTCAGTGTCTAAACGATGGCCGCTGGTATTTAATCGTGGCATTTGCCAGCCTAATTTGGCACGTGCACCTGTGTCACTACCGTAACCCAGCCCCAGGTTAAAGCGATGAGGTTTACGGGGTGTTAATTTCACAGTAACGGTAATTTCATTACTAACTGTTTGTGGTTCTCCGTGTGAGACCTCAACCGAGCGAAAGTACTCACTGTCATTCAATGATTGCTGAAGATCAATCATCTGGTTAAGTGTGTATGGTGTACCTTTTTCAAAAGGAATATAGCGTTTTAATAATTTATCATCGAGTACATTTTGTTTTAATAATATGTCACCGAATTTGTAACGCTCACCACCGTCAAAGTTTAAATATATTCGGGCTGTATTTGTGTTGAGATTAATTTCAACACGATGCTCAATAAAATGGGCTTTAAAGAAACCTCGTTCTGAAGCAAGTTTCACCAGACTGGTTTTAAATTCTTCATATTCAATATGATTGAACATATCACCTTTTTGAAAAGGTATTTTCTGTATCAGTGGTTGAAATTCGGCATCACTATTCATTTCCGAACTTATGGTGAAGTTAAATTCATCAACGATTAATGGTGGACCTGGATCAATAGTATAAGTGGTAACCCATTGATCAGGAGAAGGTAGGTTCAATTCTGATTTAATAACAGCCTGGTAATAGCCGAAGGGTTGCAGAGCTTTTGAAATTTCTTGTGGAGATTTCTTGTGGAGTCGACGAAGGCGGCCTTCGCTCATTAAAGCATGATCTTTCTGTTGCTCGATACTAAGTGACAAACGAACATTGTCTTCCAGTTGTTTGTCTATGCCAATGACTACCACATTTATATTAACTTGTGCAAACAGCGTTGCAGAATAAAAAAGGGCAAAAATGGCCAGCAGCATGTGCTGCTTTTTAAACATCCTGATTCCTTTAACTTGCTATTGTTTTAACAAAGTTCAAAGCATTAAGAGCCATCTAAATAATTGGACTTTCTGAATTTGGAGATGGTATAAGATCAGGCAAGTGCTCCTCCTGAAAATCATCCACTTTAGCCTCGATTTCATGAATGTCTTCAAAACGTGCAATATGGTATAGCGCATCTCCTTCATTGACCAGAGGCAGGTTGGTTCTGCCAATTACAATCCCATTGAATGTAGCGGTAATGTTAGTTTCTGTTTCACCAAATGGATCTGCTACAACACCCAGTAGAGTTCCTTTTTTAACTCGACTTCCTAAAGGTACCATTGCGCGTAGCATCCCACTATCAGAAGCACGAACCCATGAACTGGAGCGAGCAACTACAGGTTCGATATGTTTTTTAGATTTTCTTTTTGTCGCAGGTAACATTTCCAGTGTGCGCATAACATTAATAATTCCTTTAACACCTGCACGAATGGATACTTCATCGAAGCGTAAAGCCTCACCTGCTTCATACAGTAACATGGGTATACCATATTCTGCTGCTGCTTCTCTTAAGGAACCATCGCGTAAATTAGATGAAATAATAACGGGCACATCAAATGCACTGGCTAATGTATTAGTTTCTTCATCGTCCAGATTAGCTCGAATTTGAGGTAAGTTGTCGCGATGTATTGCACCTGTGTGAAGATCAATACCATGAGTGCTTTGGGTTACTATTTCACTCATGAACAAGTTGGCTACTCTGGCCGCAAGAGAACCTTTTTCAGTTCCTGGAAAAGAACGATTCAGATCACGTCTATCAGGCAAATAACGTGAATGATTAATTAAACCGTAAGTATTTACGATAGGAACAGCAATAATAGTTCCCTTAAGGCGTTTTAATGCAGGAAGTTTTAATAGTCGACGAATGATTTCAACTCCATTTATTTCATCACCATGTATGGCTGCACTGATAAATAAACGTGGTCCAGTTTTCTTTCCTTTAATGACATGAATTGGCATCGTCATAGGAGTATGTGTATACAAACGTCCGACGGGTAATTCTATTGTTGTGTTTGTTCCTGGTTTAAATGTATTACCATTTATGGTCAGAGGAGGTCGTGTCATCGAGCTTATCCCTTGCCTCTGGTTTTAGTTTTATGAGGTTTAGCTGTTTTTTCAATAAATTCTATAATCATGCCGGCAACATCTTTTCCGGTAGCATTTTCAATACCTTCAAGGCCTGGCGATGAGTTAACTTCCATTACTAAAGGGCCGCGTTCTGAGCGAAGAAGGTCGACACCAGCGACATTAAGTCCCATTATTTTAGCGGCCTTAACTGCCGTGGCACGTTCAGCTGGTGTAATCTTAACTAGTGATGCACTACCGCCTCGATGTAAATTGGAACGGAACTCTCCAGCCAGTGCCTGGCGTTTCATTGCAGCGACGACTTTATCTCCAACCACCAGACATCGTATATCAGCACCACCGGCTTCTTTTATATACTCTTGCACCATGATGTTTGCTTTCAGTCCCATGAAAGCTTCGATAACACTTTCAGCTGCTTTTTTTGTTTCTGCTAGAACAACACCAATTCCTTGGGTACCTTCAAGTAATTTGATAACAAGTGGAGCACCGCCAACTATTTTAATCAAATCCTGAACATCGCTGGGGTGATTTGCAAAGCCAGTGTTAGGTAAACCAACGCCTTTACGTGAAAGAAGTTGCAATGAGCGAAGTTTATCTCGTGATCGAGCAATGGCAACTGACTCATTCAGAGGGAATGCTCCCATCATCTCAAATTGGCGTAGAACGGCAGTGCCATAAAATGTAACTGAAGCGCCAATGCGAGGAATAACCGCATCGAACTTATCTAGTGTCTCGCCTTTAAAATGAACTTCGGGTTTACTAGGAACAACATCCATGTAGCTGCGTAACACATCAAGCACCATGGGTTCATGGCCTCTTTGTTCGCAGGCTTCTATAAGACGGCGAGTAGAGTAAAGTTTCTTATTGCGGGATAAAATTGCAATTTTCATTTATAAGCCTTCTATAGTATCTGTTGTTGTTTCGGGTTTGCCGAGCAAAAAAGACTCGTTGGGATTAACTGTTATTTGTTTCATAGCTGTGCGGCCAAGTAACATACGAAATTTCATGTTGTCTCGGTTTGTGAGCGTGATTTCAATAGGCCAACGTTGGTTAGCAAGTACAATATCGGTAGAAATGACATAGCGCATTTCTTTATGTCCACCTGAATCGGAGACAACTCGTTCATCGACAACTTTGGCTTTGCAATACATTTCTGTATCTATGTCATTTTGAAAAGGGTGTATGCCAAATTCAACCCATTTATTTCCATCAATAGTCAGCTCTTTAATACAGAAAGCATGTAAGCAAGAGGTTTTAGCGCCAGTATCTACTTTGGCTTTTATAGCAGGAAGTTTTAGGTCAGGTAAAGAAACCCATTCTCTCCAACCAACCATGATCATTTTTTGTTGTGAGTTATCGTTAGTATTCATCTGGTGCTTAATTCTCAATGTCTATTTTGAGGTAATTATGTAGTTAGTTTATTGGTAGGAAAAGAAGGCTTATGCTTATATTTTAACTACTTATCCTATTGCATTTTGGACTTATTTTAACAATATTGCACATAAAATTTGATCTTTTAAGCTGTACAGAAAAGTCAATATTTCTAGTGGTGACATAGTACGTCATCTATGCTTCTCAACTATACTTTGTATGCCTATGATAAATAGCTATTTCTCTTGGGGTCGAGGCCCGAATGGTGATGTTTTATCAATAAAAACAATATGATATATGGTGCATATAATTCTAACCAGTACTGCGAATATCGAGTATATTTAAGAGAGTTGCAAAGAGGGCTATTAGTTGGAATATATTAATAATTACCTGAATTCTTTAAATGGATGTCGGTGCTTGATTCTTGCATTGCTAATTAGCTTATGTCTCGGCTTGTTAGATTACCTTATTGGTCCTGAACTATCCTTTTCTATTTTTTATACAATGCCCATCATGTTGGCAACATGGTATGGAGGCAAGAATTCAGGCCTCGTGGTCGCCATAATTTCAGCAGGCATATGGTTAAGTGCGGATCTGGTTGCTAGTAGTGATTATGAAAATATGATGGTACCTATCTGGAATACCCTAGTCAGGTTGCTGTTCTTTATGATCATATGGAAGTTATTAATCACCGTCCATGAAAAACTTTTACTTGAAGAAAGTCTTGCTGATACTGATCCCTTAACAGGTTTGGCAAACCGGCGTTTTTCCAGGAGCAGATCGAAAGGGAGTATCAACGTGCACTTCGTCATCCTGAGCCATTTACGCTTGCATATATTGATCTTGATAATTTTAAGTATGTTAACGATACAATGGGGCATGATATTGGGGATGAGTTATTACAATCCGTATCTTCTGAGTTATCTAAGGGGGTTCGTACTTCTGATTTTGTTGCTCGATTAGGTGGAGATGAGTTTTCTATATTGTTCCCTGTATTGGATCAGGTCACTGCAGCACCAGTTCTAGAGAAGTTACAAAAAGAATTGCTTGGTCTAATGAGGGAAAAAAGCTGGCCAGTAACATTTAGTATTGGTGTCGTTACCTTTACTGAAGTTATGAATAGCAGTCGCGACATGATTAAACTAGTTGATGATTTAATGTATGACGTGAAAAAGTCAGGTAAAAATAATATTCGTCACATAGAGTGGCCGCTATCAGATAAATAAACAAATATAAAATGTCGATAGGTGAATAAATGACATCATTACAGACAATTGAAGAATTAAATCCACGTTCATTAAAATACTTAACGGGTTACTTGCAAGGATTAATACGAGGTCGCTTATGGTTGCAAGTATTGATAGGTATGTTTTTGGGGATAATGCTTGGTGTAATGATAGGACCCTCTATAGGGTGGGTTGAGCCAATGCTAGCAAATACGATTAGTGACTGGCTAGCTTTTCCTGGCAAGCTATTTCTAGCCCTTATTCAGATGATTGTTATTCCATTGGTTTTTGCGTCTATTATTCGTGGGTTGGCAGCAACTGAAGATGTAGAACAGTTACGCAAAACAGGTGTCAGGGTCGTCCTTTATTTTGTGCTAACTACAGTGCTAGCCATTATCATCGGGCTTGTAGTTGCGTCTGTTATTAAGCCTGGTAGCTATATTGATAGTCAGGTGCTTCAAATAAGTGTTTCTCAATTAGCTGACAGTGCAAATAACAATCAGATATCCCCAATTAACTTTAATGAGCTACCAAATAAGTTAATTACATTATTACCCAATAATCCACTTAACTCTATGGCCGAGAGTAATATGCTACAAGTGGTTATTTTTGCCATGATGGTTGGTGTTGCATTAGTCGCGATGGCACCACAGCAATCAAAACCAATGCTAGATTTATTAGGCTCCTTACAGGAAGTCTGTATGACAGTAGTGCGGTGGGCGATGTTATTAGCACCCGTGGCAGTTTTTGGTTTAATGGCCCAATTGACAGCTAAATTAGGTTTAGGTGCATTAATCGGGATGGCTGTATATGTAGGTACAGTATTGCTTGGGTTGTTAATTCTGTTTTTTGTCTATTTAATTCTGGTGTATCTTGTTGCCAGGCAAAAACCTATTGAATTTATTAAGTCAGTACGAGAAGTGTTGTTGTTGGCCTTTTCTACTTCTAGCTCGGCAGCGGTGATGCCTTTGTCGATAAAAACAGCTGAGGAAAAATTAAAAGTACGTCCTTCAATATCTCAATTTGTTATACCACTAGGTGCAACAATTAATATGAATGGTACTGCACTTTACCAAAGTGTAGCTGCGTTATTTTTAGCGCAGATATTTGGCATTGAAATTGGGTTAGGGGGGATGGCTTTGATTGTATTTACGGCTGTAGGGGCCTCTATTGGCGCATCGGCAACACCTGGTGTCGGAATAGCTATTCTATCAATGGTGCTTGATTCAGTGGGTATACCGGCTGCAGGTATTGCACTCATAATAGGTGTTGATCGGATTCTGGATATGAGTCGAACTGCAATTAATGTTAGTGGTGACCTTGTCGCTGCAAAGATAATGGATCGTTGGGTAGGTTCTAAATCGAGTCTTAATGATGAGCTTATAGATGAGGCGATGTACGAGAATATTCGTAAAGAAACAGGCGAAGACGTTATAATTGTAGATTGAGAGTAAGTTTATTTTGATAAACTTAAGACGCAATGATCAATAATACTTAAATAAAAAAAGGCAATGCAATGATTAGTAAGTACATAAGACCTATATTTGACCAGATTATAGATGTGGTATTTAGCATAATTTTACTTTTTATTATATTAGGAATTGCAATCGGTTCATTACAATTGTTTTTGACATTATGGGAGCTTCTAAAGTTTGAAGGTGTTACAGGTCATTATATCGATTTAATAGCAGATGTTCTGACGCTTTATGTTTTGGTAGAGCTGTCTCGTTCGCTTGTTGAATATTTTGATAGTAATAAGCTTAGACTTACTTACATTATTGATGCGGCAATCGTATTTGTAATTAGGGAAATATTAATTATGTTGTTTAAGCATGAGCTGAAATATGAAATGATTTATGCATTATCTGCGCTATTGTTTGTGCTTGGGATGATTCGGTTAGGATCTATATTGGCATATCAAAAAGAAAAGCAGTTGATGATTAACGATTCGGAATGACTCAAGCAATATTATTGGCTCTATTAAATAGGGATGTAATAGGAAAGTAAAATGATTAAATATATAGATAAACTGGCTAGAGCTCTTCTCGGTATGGAGTATAAAGAGCTATCTGAAGAAGAAAAAAAGGTTCTCGATAGCATTGTTAATCAAGAATCAATTGTAGAGAATGTTAATGAAACGTATGAAGAAGAATTAAGCTTTGGGCAAAATCTTGCAGATAAAGTATCCAGGTTTGTTGGTTCTTGGATATTTATTATCTTTTTTGCATCAATAATGGTGGGCTGGGTTGTATACAATTCATATCTGGCTATAGACTCATCAAGTTCTTTTGACCCATACCCATACATACTTTTAAATCTGGGGCTGTCCACACTTGCTGCAATACAGGCACCAGTAATAATGATGGCGCAAAATAGGCAATCAGAAAAAGATAAGCTAAAGGTTGATGCGAATTATGAAGTTAGTTTAAAAACTGACCTGGAGATTATGATGTTAAAACAGAAAATAGAAGAGTTAGTAGAAATCATTAAAAGTGAATCCGTCAATATAAAGAAATAGTGAACAAGGCATAAATAAGAACATGAGTGAAATTTTTAATCCAATATTAGAGTGGCTTTATTTGTACAAGCTTAATGTTTCTTTAAGTGTTGTAATAGTCGTACTGTACTTGACAGTACGTAGAGTTGCTGCGCCAAAGATTGAGGAATACGTTGAGCAGGGCCATTTAAAAGAGATAGTGGGTGATAAGGCAAATACAACATTAAGCCTATTTTCTTTTGTTATTTCAGTGGTAATTATTCTATTTATATGGGGTTTTGATTTTAAAGGTCTGCTAACACTTTCTGCCAGTATTCTCGCTATTACGGGTGTGGCTATGTTTGCTAGTTGGTCTGTTCTAAGTAATGTCACAGCATTTTTCTTGTTATTGGCGAATAAGTCATTTCGTAGGGGCGATTTTATCCGTGTTATTAATCTCGATAACTATGTAGAGGGATATATATCAGAAATTAACTTATTTAATACAAAGCTTATTAGTGAAAATAGGGAAATTATTATATATCCCAATAATTTATTGGTTGCATTTCCTACAATAATAAATCCAAAGGATAGGTTTTCTATTGTAGGTAAAATATCTGAGTTTAAAGAGGATGAACGAAAAATAAATGAACAATAATAACTTGTCATTTAATAATGATGTCGCAAAATAGGCAATCAGAAAAGGACAAGCTAAAGGTTGATGCGAATTACGAAGTTAGTTTAAAAACTGACTTGGAGATTATGATGTTAAAACAGAAAATAGAAGAGTTAGTAGAAAACATTAAAAGCGAATCTGTTAATATAAAGAAATAGTGAACAAGGTAGAAATAAGAACATGAGTGATATTTAACATACTTGATATATGTAACTAAGATGTTTTTTAGTCAGTATCAACTTATGCCTTAACGTGGGCTAGATCGAGCCTTGGTAGCAAATATTTTATCTCCAGCCTACAGTGATATAAGTAGGCTATCATGGTTTTTAATTCTGACTCATATGTTTATATAAAGAATTTAACTCTTCTTTAGAGGGGGCCTTTAAAAGGAAGGATTTTGAGGGATCTATGATGCATCGTCCATCTATAGCGGTATGGCCAAGTAATAGAAGAAAGTTCGCATGTTTGCGGTTAACTAATTCTAAAATAATTGAGCGTTGCACATCCCCAATGTTGATTATTGTTTCAACAAAGTAATACGTTTCTTTATTTCCAAATGCATCGAGGGTTTCACGTGAACTAATAATTGGGGATTCGCATGATACTGTGACATCGTTATTATGCTTATATGGGTGAATGCAATAACGAATCATCTTTAATCCATCTTTTTGAAACGGCTCAGTGCTGAAGGTGTGTAGAACTGAAGTTGTTTTTGTCATGTCAATTTTTGCAATTAACCATGGTAATCCTAACATAGGTAGTGATATCCATTCGCGCCAGCCTACTGTAATTAAATTTTGATTCACTATTTGTAACCTTTTATTAAATATTAGTAACAGTTAATTAAGTATAAGACTGATCGGATGCGTTAGGTAATTGTTCTGTGATTATTTACATTACAAATATAGCGTCTAATCCAGGAAAACTTAGAAAACTAACCGCATCAACGATATTGTTTATTTATTTAACAGAAGCAGGTTATCTACAGTTTTTACCGGTTGATTGATAGCGACAATTTTTGCCTTATCAAATAGATTAAAATGAGTTGAGGTGGCAGAGGTGTAAGCCCCCATTTGATGGCCAACTACAATGTCGCCTATCGACAAGGGTGGCATGCTGACCTGTTCAGCGATGACGTCAATGCTGTCACAGGTTGGGCCGGCTAATACAGCTTGTTCTGTTTCTTTAATGTCGCTGAAAATAGTTAATGGGTAGGTGGCGTGATCAAACAGTTGCCCAGAGTATGAGCCATATATGCCATCATCAAGATAATACCAGCAGGCATCACCACGCTTGGCTTTGCCCATAACGCTTGATACTGCTTTCATCGCCGGTGCAGATAAATAACGACCGGGTTCTGCGATAATTTGAATATGCTCTGGTAATTGTTTTAATGCGTCTCTTATAGGTGAGCAGAAAGATTCAATATCCATTGTCTTTTGCATATATTCGACTGGAAAACCACCGCCTATATCCAGGATAGAAAGTAGCTTGCCAGAGTTTTTGTAAACATCATTGATGATCTTTGTGCATTGCTCAATGGCATGCACATGATTGCCTGAGTCTGGGCATTGAGAGCCAGCATGAAAAGACAGGCCTTTAATATGCAGACCTAAGGATTGTGCTTTTTGTATTAAAATAGATACTTCATCTTCACGACAGCCAAACTTGCGAGATAAATCAATCGGCGTATCTGGATTGGGAAAGCTAACGCGCACCAGTAAACCAACACGATGGCGGTAGTCTATGAATTTTTCCAGCTCCCAGATATTATCAACTACAAACGTTGTGCAACCAAAACGTAATGCATCACGGATATCAGTATCACGTTTAATGGGGTGGGTGTGAATGGTCTGTCTAGCTTGCGAACCTTGTTCTCTTAATAATTCTAATTCACCCGTAGTGGCGATATCAAAACCTGCACCTAGTGCATCGAGTGTTTGTATGGCAGCTGGATGGGGCAGGGCTTTAATTGCGTAATAGAATTTAACGTCAGTTAAAGCATGAGATAAAGCATTGAACTGCTGAACCAGTTGATCACAGTCGAGTATCAGCAAAGGTGAGCCATGCTGCTTCACCATTTGCTGATAAAACTCAGCCTTGTCTGTGGATTTAACGGTTATGCGATTCATCTGCTTTCTATATCAGTCTATGTATTAGATTCTAAAGCATCCAGAATATACTGTGGCAAAGCAAAGCTTGCCATATGTATAGCAGGATTATAGTAACGAGTTTTAATGTTTGCTGCTTCGAAACGCTGCGTAATTGTATCAGTTGTTACTGTGCGCAAAGCAGGGTTATTACTCGCCCACGCGAAGGTCATGATGCCACCAATATAAGTGGGCACGGCTGCACTGTAGAATGTCTGATCTGAAAAATAGGGCTGCAGTCTTTTTGCCGTAGTGGTGACCTCATCTAACTGCATATAAGCCACACCATTTTGGGTAACCAGTACGCCATCATCCGTTAAACATTTTTTACAGTTGGCATAAAAATCAGAAGTGAATAAAACATCACCCGGTCCAATGGGGTCTGTACTATCTGAAATAATCACATCAAATTTATCTGTGCATTCACGTACAAAATTGGCGCCATCGTCTATCACGATTTGTACTCGTGGGTCGTCGTATGCACCTGCACTGTGATTGGGTAAATACTCTTTACACATATCCACCACCTGGTCATCAATTTCAACCTGGGTAATATGTGCTACCGAAGCATGCTTGCATACTTCCCGTAACATGCCGCCATCACCACCGCCAATGATCAGCACGTGCTTTACATCACCGTGTGCCATTAACGGTACATGGGTGAGCATTTCATGGTAGATAAATTCATCTGCTTCGGTAGTTTGAATAATGCCGTCCAGTGCCATTACTCGGCCAAACTTGGCATTTTCAAAAATAACCAGATGCTGGTGATCTGTTTTATTTTCAAAGTAAACCTTGTCTACGGAAAACTCCTGACCATATGAATCATAAAGCGTTTCTGTGTAGGTTTTCATTTCAATACCCGCCCGCGTAACTCTTCACAGACTTCAATGCGACGAGGGAAAAAGGCGCGCTTTAATACAGGCACCGCATTTTCTGGTTGGGCATCGCCACACATAAACACATCAAAAGCCGCGTAGTCACGCTCTGGCCAGGTATGCACACTGATATGGGATTCAGCCAATACTGCTACACCAGAGACGCCGCCACTGGGGCTAAAGTAGTGTAAGTGAATATGCAGCAGGGTGGCGCCACAGGAGGTGACTATGTCACGCATAGCCTGTTCAATATGCTCGATATTATCCAGAAGGCTTGCACCATGTAGATCCAGCAGCAGGTGAGTACCAGCAAACTCAACGCCATTACGCTGAATGAAGTGGTCTTTTGCTTCGTCTAGTTGAATTTCAGGGTGGTTTTCCTGGTTATTTTGCTGGGCCGCCAGCGTATCAATACTCTGATTGTGCCAACGGCCCTCATCCACGGAGGGATCTTCCAGTTCCACCTCAACAGGTGCAGCTATATGCATTCAGTGTCTCCTCTATAAAGACAGGTTTTTAGCTTAATATTACGCGCTGCTGACAAACCTGAGACAGTCTGGAAACAGCGCTACAGTTCGGGAACCATAAATACTCTTGGTATAATTTTGGAGGCGGAATTTTAATCCCAGATGAGAAAAAATCAAGCTTTTTTTAAGGCGTGAATACAGAATATATTAAAGGATATACGTGCTGAGCAGTAAGATGTTCAGATTGCAGTGGTATGGCAATCAAGATGCTTAATTACTCTGTAATAAATAACTGTTTTCGCCACTCAAAGCAGATGACTGCGATGAAAAATATTAATCGTTTCGATCAATATTTTTGTCTTTACAGCTCATGTGTATGATCAATATTATTTTGAACTTATATTGTTGTTAAGAAGTATATTTTGCGAGTTACGATGGTATGGCAAAAAAAATCAAAAACGATGATGGTTTTGCAAGTAATGATGATTTGATCGATGATTTTGAAGATTTAGATATAGATGAAGCTTTATCTACTAGTCATTTCGATGTGCGTCGTCGCCTGGAGCAAATCAGAGAAGATAAAGAGCTTGATCGTTTAATAAATGGTAATAAATACGACGATCTATTTTAAGTTTTATCAAACCAGCCTAGTGTTTGCTCAATAACTTCCTGCTTGATGCTTGCCTGTGAGTAAACTGCATATGCCTCTTTATGTACAACGGGGGCATCTTCCACCTTGTACAAAGTCTGTCCCAGTTGCTCACTGACCATCGCTTCCGGCAGGTAAGCTGTGCCACCAAAGTTATTAAGAAAACCAAGCGCGATTCTACCGACACTGGCTCTTAACTTTGGTGCGGGTATGTCCGGATACTGCCTGGCATGTATCATTCCAAAAGACGTCCCCCAATCTACAAAAATATAATTTTCCTGCACGGCCTTCTTAGCAGTAATTGAAGAATCTGTAGAAACCATGACTAAAGGAACGGGTATCAGCTCTTTTACAAGCAGTTGAGGTGTTTTTGGGGGATCAAATACAAATCCCAGATCAAGTGTGCCATCAAGAAGGTTTCTTGTTATTGAATCGGCTCGCATGACATCGGTCTGTAGCGCGATTGCAGTATTATCTGTGTGGACCCAGCCTAACCAGTCTTCAAGGAAAATATCCCAGATGCTAGGTAATGCGGCAATACTGAGTAATGCTTCAACGCTATCTGGAATAGCTATTTCCTGTTTGGCCCTGTTCCAGGTATTTAATATATTTTCCGCGTAGACGAGAAATTTTTTACCTGTGGTAGTTAGTTCTATATTATTACGATCACGGGTAAATAAGCGGGTGCCAAGCTCATCTTCTAGCTGCTTTATTCTGGCGCTTATCGCCGATTGGCTGATAAAAAGATTATTCGCTGCACGGCCAAAATGTCTTGAACGATACACTTCAATGAAAGCTTTTAGTAGTCCTACGTCCATCAGTTCATCATCTCAATATTGTATTAGTTAGCTGGTTTTCATAAATTTGTGATGCATTTAAAACAAATTCATAACCTCTAATATTAATCGAAAAAAGTGATCGTGACATACAATATTATTGTCTTTACTCAAGGGTAATAATGCCATAAAAAGCACTCTTCTGTTCATGTTATTAGTGAGTGACAGATATATAAAACATGATATCTACTATTGGAGTAATCGATCAATGAAACTTGCCACATTATTAACAGCTTTAGCCTTAGCTGTAACATTAAATACCGTTTATGCTGAGGAGGCTACCAGTATTGACGAAACTTATGCTTACTGTACTGAGCAGGCAGAAAGAGATGGTATGGAGAGCGGGGATGAGAAAAAAGGGTATATCCAGGCATGCGTTGAAAGTTTCGCAACTCCATCAGATGAGATTCAGCCTTCTGGAGAGTAGTAAGATATGATTGTATAAGTCCTTTTGTTATTTATATAATATTGAGCTAGAAAAGCCCCGGTGATAATCGGGGCTTTTCGTCTTTATAAGGCAGCAAAATAGCTTATTATTAAAGGTGTGCTTAAAGAGACAGATACTTGTGCGGATGATTTAGTTCATGACAAATACAAAATTCAATACACTGAGAAATATCATTCAGGATGTAAATAATGCACCTGGCTTTGAACAGGCACTTAATATCATTGTTCAGCGAACACGGAATGTGATGCATGTCGATGCGGTTTCCGCCTATTTTGTTGATGACAAAGCTGACAAGCTAGTATTGATGGCTACAGATGGTTTAAATCAGGGAGCAATAGGAAAGATAAAATTCAATATGGACCAAGGGCTTGTCGGCCTGGTATTTAGCCAGGCCGAACCAGTCAATATTAAAGATGCTCACACCCATCCAAATTATCGCTTTGTTACGGAAACAGATGAGAGTTCTTTTCATGGATTTCTGGGTGTACCTATTATTCAGCATCGCAAAGTTTCAGGTGTGCTGGTAATACGTCAAACCACTCAACGTCGTTTTTCTTCGAGTGATGAAACTTTCCTGGTCACGCTGGCGGCACAACTTGCGAGCGCAATCTCTCACGCAGAAATACAGGGTGAGTTAACTCGACTTCTTGAAGATGATATTGATTGCACATCATTTAATATGAAAGGCTTAAGTGGTTCACCGGGCATTGCTATAGGTGAGGCCATGGTGGTTTTTCCTCCTGCAAATCTTGAGGCTGTGCCTGATAATCCAATTGAAGAAGATGAAGTAGATAACCAGATAAAAGCATTTACCGATGCGGTAAACAATGTTGCTCGTGAATTTAAAGAGCTGTCTTCCAAAATGGCGGAAACTTTACCAGCTGAAGAGTTGGCTTTGTTTGATGTATTTGGTTTGATGTTAAAAAGTGACTCCTTAATAAATACCATTCATTATCGAATTAAAGCTGGGCAATGGGCGCAGGGCGCTTTGCGGGTAACTATTGATGAACACGTTAAGCAATTTGATGCCATGGAAGATCCGTATTTTCGTGAACGCGCAGTTGATATAAAAGATCTTGGGCGACGTATATTGATGCATTTGCAAATGCAGCAAGAAACGGTGCAGGAAGTATCAGGGCCGGTTGTGCTTGTTGGAGAAGAAGTAACGGTATCTCAATTCTCTGAAGTCCCTATTGAAAATCTGGTTGCCATTATCTCAGCCAAAGGTTCTGCATCATCACATGTTGCCATATTATCTAATGCATTAGGTATTCCATCAGTAGTGGGTATAGATAATTTACCGGTTAACCGTATTAAGGGGCAACAAATAGTTGTTGATGGGTATAGTGGTCAGATTCATGTTAAGCCATCACCAGCAATTATGGCTGAATTTAATCGTTTAATCCGTGAAGAAAATTCATTGAATGCTGAGCTTAATGAATTGATAGATAAGTCATCGGAGACATTAGATGGTATCCATATTCCCTTGCATGTTAATACTGGGTTGCTTGAGGATATATCGCCCTCATTGAAAAGTGGTGCAGAGGGAGCAGGCTTATACCGTACAGAAATACCTTTTCTTATACGTGATGGTTTTCCCGGTGAAGATGAACAATCGGATATTTATAAACAGGTTTTACAACGTTTTTCGCCACGACCAGTTACTTTTCGTACACTTGATATAGGTGGCGATAAGATACTGCCTTATTTCCCGGTTGTAGAAGAGAATCCATTTTTGGGCTGGCGTGGCATACGTATCATGCTGGATCATCCGGAAATATTTTTAACCCAGATTCGCGCGATCCTTAAATCTAATATTTATGAAAACAACCTGCGCTTGATGTTGCCAATGATAAGTGACGTTAGTGAAGTGGATGAGGCATTGATCTTGATTGGCAAAGCGCATAGGGAATTAAACGGTGAAGGTATAGATGTTCCATATCCATTGATTGGGTTAATGATTGAAGTGCCATCGGCCGTCTTTCAAATGGAGGCTTTAGCAAAACGTGTTGATTTCTTTTCTGTGGGTAGCAATGATTTAACCCAGTATTTACTGGCCGTGGATAGAAATAATAAACAGGTCGCGGGATTGTATAATTCAATGCACCCATCGGTATTAAGCTCAATTAAACAGGTAGTGGATGTGGCCCATAAATACAGCAAGCCTGTAAGTGTCTGCGGAGAAATGGCAGGTGATCCTGTTTCAGCTTTGGCACTAGTGGGCATGGGTATTGACAGTTTAAGCATGAGTACAGGCGGTTTATTGAAAGTGAAATGGACCATTCGATCATTTACACAAAAGCGGGCTCAAAAACTTATTCATGAAGCATTAAGTATGGAAAATGTTTCGGATATTCGTTCGTTATTTGAAAAAGCACTTGATCAAGAGGGATTGGGAGGTTTAATAAGAGCGGGCAAGTAACTAATTAGGTTGATTAGAAGCGGTTTAATGCCCATAAATAATTAAAACAGGTGTTTATTTTATTTGAAAAGGAGAGGTTGAAAACCTTTACGTTGTTTTAGATTCATATAATTTAATCAATCACTTAACTCAGGTGCATTTTTTTGAGTGATATTTCGGTGTTCCAAATATTGTAGTTAAAATAGGTTATTAAAATATACATTTTAAAAGACTATTCTGTGGTCTCAAAATACCCAAAGCAGCCGCAAGTAAGATTACCCGTGACTGGAAGAAAGCACCCTGAAACGCGTTACAAGGTTATATGCTTGAGAGGCTGTTTTGTCTCATAAGCCGACGGTCGCACTTCTAATATTTATTAATTTACAAAATAAAAAAATCGCTACCGATTTCAAACTAACGGACTTCTCCTGTCGGCCAATAACGGACTCTCGATAGAAATAAAAAAGGCGGCTAAAAAGCCGCCTTTCTATAATTAATAATGATTAGTTATTATGCTTTCTAGCGTCTAGCAACTTCGACCAATCCTAAAAGTCCTGAACCAAACAACCAGACTGCTGCAGGAATGGATACTACTGAGGTGGGTGTCGGATCATATACCATCCACAGAGAAGAGCTATACCTGATAAATCCACCCCCCAACAAGTTGGTGCGTTTTCGAGCTAGTATTTCGTATGCTTGTAAGACTGCTTTAACACCACTCCCTTGAGTAAACTGTTTCCTATTTTTTGTCGTACGAGCTTGCTATACGCACAGAACCGTAAGTGCCATCGTCGGTAATGCCAGTACTGCATCAAATGCTCCTGTATCTAGCAGGTATATACGCGACAACATTCCGACGGCGGGTACGCAACTGGTTCGAGATCTGGGGATAAGAGTCAACCAGATTTATAAGTGGAAGAAACAATTGGACGATAAGAAAGAACATACTAAAAGGGCTTATTGAGTTGGCAAGTGGTTGGGGTGGTATGGGAAATAGCCCCGCTTATGCCAATTACCTGATGGCAAACATGTCACGGTAACCAGCAAGTGGCTGGACGGATATCACCTACCTTGAATCCTCTTGAGTTCATAATATTCGGTGAAATATACGCATTCAGTTTATTTTTGTGTTCTTCGGTTAGTACGTCTAAATAATCGAGAATTTTAAGTAATGCGACGGATCGTGCGCGAGCGCTACCATCGGCAATTTTCAGTGCAATCCCCAGACCTTTTTCAGGAATGGCAGCAGTGATGATACCCTCGGCGCCTGTTTTAGCAAGTACAGCGCCTTTGGTGACTTCATTTAATTCACTAACCATAGTACCGCTTCCGGCAATGTATAATGGTTCATTGGTCATGGATTTATGCAGCTGGTAAATAGAGTCTGCGCGCGGCCCAGCTAAATCGACAGGCTTAGCGAAGCGCGCCATGGCATGACCGAGGTTCATTAAAGGCATAGTTGGTGCTGGTAATCCACAACCATCGATTCCCATAGGTAACTGATTAAGGTCTATACCGGCCAGATCTGAAAGTGTTTCTAGTGATAAAACCTGTAAAGGATGTTTTCTTTCATGGTAATCCGTTAATGGCAGATCAAGGAATAAAGCAGTTGTAAGAAAACCGGTATGTTTTCCTGAACAGTTGTGATGAATGCGACAACCTTGCTGCCCTGAAGCGAGCAGTTGGTGGGCACTTTCCGTATGCTCAGGTAATACGGGACCACAGGCGAGATCATCTTCAGTTAAATTAAGCCTGGCGAGCCATGAAGCGACAAGATCCTGATGAATCTGTTCACCCTGATGAGATGAGCAGGCAAGTGACAATTCGGCGTCGTTTAGCGAAAAATGGGCGCTAGCACCGCTTTCAACAAGTTGAATGGCTTGAAAAGGCTTTAAAGCTGAGCGCGGAAAAATCAGTTGTTGATGATCTCCCCAGTATTTGATTATATTACCTTTAAAATCACATATAACGGCTGCGCCATAATGACGGCTTTCTACTATACCATTACGTGTTACTTCAACAAAAAGCTCATAAGACATGCGACTGAAACTCTTAAATACAGTCGTCTTCCATAATGACTGAGTGTGTCATGCAGTCGATTTAACTATCGACGAGAGTAAAAAGATGGATACAGACTCGTTTAACTTAAAATACTAGAAACGTATCAGTTACGCATACTCTAATGAGTCTGGGCGTAAGTAAGGGGGTGTCGTTTTTGAAGCTCTTGCAAGCCCCCCAGCTAATAATAGTTCTATAACCGTATCATAGTCGAATGCATGAGCAATGTTACAGGCTTCTGGGAAATAACTTGACCCCAGTGTCATACCCGGTACCAGGTTGGCTTCCATGAAGAAGCATTCACCACGATTGTTTGTTTTTATATCTATACGGCCATAGTCCCTCGCGCCTAATGTATAAAAAGCGTCAATCGCAAGAGTGACAACTCTTTTTTTAACATCTTCATCTACAATTTTTATGAGACTTTCTGAATCATCGGTTTTGGTTTGTGAACCTAATATTCTCAATCCATGAGATGACGTTGGCGGGATTATTTCAACAGCCGATGTGATTAATGCCTTATTGGCGGGTTTGAAAATAGCTACGGTGAACTCACGTCCATCGAGATACTCTTCCACCAGGGCGGGTTGGTTGAATGATTGATATATCGATGCGACTTTATTCTGATATCCCTCAAAATCAGTTACATATGATGAATCATCAATGCCGTTACCATTAGCCGCATCCAGGGGTTTAATGAATAGCGGGAAAGAGATCGGCAATTCATTATCTGAGTTGTATTGACCAGGCGTTGCTAAAAAATATTTTGCCGTACTAATTCCCTTGTTAGATAAATGCACTTTGGCCAGCACTTTATTAGAATCATAATCGAGTACATCTCGATATGATCCTGAGAAGTTAATGTTATGTTGTGAAAAGTATTCAGCTAACCAGAGGTTTTCAATTTTTATTGTGCCTGGTAAATAAAGTGGAATGTACTTTACAGCAAGAAGAACCAGGTCAGGTTTACGATTAACGATATTTTTTAAATCAGTTATGGATTCGCAAATAGTTAGCTGTACATTATGATTCATTTTTTTAATTGAGGAAAGTACGTTTTTGCATGCCTTTAGTGAGCCAAATCCGCTTTCTTTTAACTCGTCATTGGGTGTGGTGATTATTTCTATATTCATTGATCTTTCCTCGGAAAATGTATAAAAATGAAAATGGGTTAAATCCCTGAGTGCATAAACAAACAGAGCGCAATGCTGTGAACAAAGTACGAAATGAAAAATAACCCAGGACGGTTTGAGGGAAGAGGGTTACGAATATTAACTAGCCAGTTGTTGATGATTGGCCAAAACAGATGTGAAAGTGAAGATTCACTAATTTAATTTCATCACCATATAGTAACATATTACGAATCAGACAAGTATTTTTTCGTTCAACTCTTCCGTTATAAAAACAGTCATTTAGTCATTCAGCAGTTTATTGATCTCTCAGGTAGTGACTTATAACCTGAGCCTGCATTTGGTGAAGAAGGGTTATAACTGTAATTAGCTGAATTCGAAATTCAAATAACGTTTTATGTGCATGATAACTATAGTGATAATGCAGAAACTTTATATGACTCATAGTTTTGCAAATAGATAACTGTCATCCACTCGGTCAATCGTAATGTGATTGGTATGAAAACAAAAAATAAAATATCCAGGCAAGGTTTGCCAGTAAGGTGTATTATATAATGACTTGCCCCCCTCTATTGGCTTCTATAGACATCTAGTTTGGTAATTGCTGTAAGACAGCCACATCCTGCCAGATTAATGGGAAACACCTTCTCAAAGCTAATCCTTTCTGGTCAGATATTTTTGTAGTCTACATAGTGAAACCTTTCATGACACACATATCAATCAAGTCTACCAGACGGTTACCAAATCCTGAGTTAGTGGGAATGTTTTATCCACCATTAACTTCATTAAAATCATCTTCCTATGGAAAAAGCTCGAATGAATTTCAGCTAGCACACGCCACGTCTGTTTATATAGTGGTATTGTTACTACTATTCTCAGCACCCTTCAATTCCGTTTTAGCAAACGATGCTCAGACTAACGTACCTGAAAATGCGACTGCCAGGAGTTACGGTGACGGTTGGACATGTAATGTCGGGTATCGGAAGAGCAATGGTGCCTGTGCGGTGATCATAGTACCGGAACATGCTTATCCAACCTATAAAAGCTATGGTAAGGGCTGGGCGTGTAAACGAGGCTATCTCGAGAACAATGAAGCCTGTAATTATATCAAGATACCTGCCAATGGTTATCTGGATTACGGTGGAACACGCGTGAAATGTGATAGAGGGTACATTAAGAAGAATAAGCTATGTAAGCTTATTAAAATTCCTGATAACGCTTATCTGAAAGAATCTTCCTACGAGCAAGGCTGGGCGTGTAAACGAGGCTATCTCGAGAATAATGAAGCCTGTAATTATATCAAGATACCTGTCAATGGCTATCTAGATTACAATGGAACACGCGTGAAATGTGATAGAGGCTATATTAAGAAGAATAAGCTATGTAAGCTTATTAAAATTCCTGATAACGCTTATCTAAAAGAATCTTCCTACGAGACAGGCTGGACGTGTAAGCGTGGATATGAAATGGTTAATATGGAATGTAATACATTAAGGGTGCCGGAAAATGCCCACATTAGTTTTTCTGGGAAAGTATGGGAGTGTGATAAACCCTATACTAAGAAACAGGGTAAATGCATATTGCAGATGAAATATAGATGAAGTAATCAATGCCGATTTCGTCTATACTGAATTGATAGTTAGAAACCGTCCATCAGAAACTATCATGACTTATGACAGGATTGATAATGCCTCATACTACAGGCATATAAAAATGTAATAAGTCGTCAGTTTGGTGAGCCGTGTTAATGGTCAGGATGTGCTATGAAGACAATGTTCTCTATATTAGAAGATAGAGCTTCTTCGTCTATATTGCTTTTTTCGTGCCTGATTCTAGTTATTGTACTCATCAGCAGCCTGCTTGTTCGGGATGTTTCATATTTTGAACCGCTATTTGTCTTACCCATCGTTATAGTGTCATGGTATAGCAGCAGACAGGTTGTAGTACTGTTTTCGGCTTTCACCACATCTGTCGTATTAATTGCACTCACTATCACCAGACATACTCAAATTGATTTAGACATTATTCTCTTTTATGGAATACCTCACTTTATAACTTATGTATTCATTTCGATTCTTATTACTAATTTCAGGGACGTATATACTCAAGAAAGTGTTGCCGCTGATACAGATGCATTAACAGGTATTGGTAACTCCAGAAGTTTTTATCTTGTTCTTGCAAATGAAATATTAAGATCAGCCAGATTTAATAATGTTTTTACCCTGGCTTATATCGATATTGATGATTTCAAACTTATTAATGATTCATTAGGTCACTCCACAGGTGATATTTTGCTAAAAGAGGTGGCCACCTGTTTGAAAAACACATTGCGAGAAACAGATGTAGTTGCAAGGCTAGGAGGCGATGAGTTTGTGTGTTTGTTGCCTGAAACCGAACAGGAAAATGCAAGAGCTGCATTCTCGAAAATGAGTGATGAGTTAAATGAAAGGATGAAACTAAAAAACTGGGAGGTCACTTTCAGTATTGGCATAGTTACATTTGAATCACTACCTGAGGATATTACTGAAGCCATAAAAGTAACAGATGAACTCATGTATAGTGTTAAAAATAATACTAAGAATAATATCGCATATAAGACATGGTATGGTAAAAGCTAACGCACGACTGTGGCATAAGTGAGCCAGGTTATTAAAAACACTAATCAAGTGTTAACTAAACCACTGAGAGCGATGCCGTCAAATATAAACTGTATCGCCAGTGCGCATAACAGGATGCCCATTACTCGACTTATCACGCGCATACCTGTGACACCAAAAAGGTTCTGAATCTGGCTTGCTAATATTAACGATAAATATGTAGCAAGTAATATAATGATCAGGGATCCAATGACGATTCCCTGTTGCACAAGGTCACCTTCTGTATTAGCCATCAGCAAAATGACTGCACCCATAGTACCTGGTCCAGCAATAAGTGGTGTTGCTATTGGGAAAACAGAAATATCCTGTTTCGATGCAGCTTCAATTTCCTCTTCACAGGTCGGCCTGGATACGCTGGGTTCTCGAGCAAATACCATTTCAATACCAATGAGTAATAACAGGATTCCTCCAGCCGCACTCAGTGCAGCGAGTGAAATCCCCATGCTTGACAGCAGGGTATTGCCAAAAAAAGCGAAAATCAAAAGAATTACCGCAGCTATCAGGGTTCCTCTTGTTGCCATAATGCGTTGGTATTGTTTGGTATTTTCTGCTGTAAGGGCTGCAAACATCGCAGCAATATCTAATGGTCCGATGGTCGCGAAAAAAGTCGCCAGTGCTACGACGGCTGTTTCTGTCATTTTAACACTACACTAATTTATCTCGAGATAATTTCTCATCTTCGGGCATATTCGGGCCGTGTTTGAGGTTTTCTTTACAGTCTATTTGAGCGTAGTTAACGGCATCGCTTAGTCGATCATAATGATGCTGTTTATATGAGTAAACGGCTTTATTAACACAGGTTATGCCATATTCTTTCATTAGTTCCTGGTCATTCTTGTTCATAATATTCTCTCCAATAAATTCGAACTACATGTTTTTTTGGTAATTGGGCTTGTTGTTGACATATATATCGTTGATTAGTAACTGGTTCCAAATGAAACGTCTGTAGCGTGTGCGGGTGTACGCAGGTTAGCCAGTCGACATCCCTGTGTGACAGGTCCACCAGGGAAAAGGTTGTGTAGGTATTTATTTCCGCCCTTTAAATTAAAGTGTCTTTTAAGGTCTCTGGCGAGTGATCGTGCATATCTAGGTACGCCTTTATCCAGGTAGTAATCACGTAGGTAATTAATCACCGTCCAATGCTCATCACTCAGGAGAATGTTTTCGGATGCGGCGAGTTCTTTTGATTTATCACGAGTCCAGTTCTGCTTAATCAGTTCACTTCGACGATCTGCAATATTTAAGCTAAATGTTTCAGCTTCCTGAGCATTAATAGTGTATTGCCTCATTTGGATTCCTTTATTAGATGGATTTCTGTACATGGGTTATGTTTTGTTAAGAAGATAATGTTGTGGAACTGTTATTCTCCAATCCTGCTTATGGTTTCTTCTGGTGTGAGTGACTAACTAAACGTGTTGCTGCGCAACATTACATCTAGCTGGTCAATCACGCCTGACCAGTCTGCATCTTCATCTTTCATCTGTTTTATAAAAGATGCCTGTGATTCGTTCCAGAAAATTGCATCATGTAGCTCAATTTCACCAGCGATCGGCTTATATAGATCAACAAAATGTTCTATCGATGCGTCTTTGCTATCTAACCCTAGTTGGTCAAATAGTGACGACAGTGTGTGAATATGCGTATTCATTGAAAAGCCACCCTACAGATTTCTAAGAGCGTAAAAAGACTTATTAAAGTTGATAGTGCTTTTAACGGGTAAGCCTGGAGTCGTATATTTATCCGAAACTTGCGTTCATGCAAGAGAGGCTCTGTTCATGGTCACGTTTCAGGGCTTCTGTCGCACGCCAGTCAAAATGCATCAAACTTTCAGAATTAGAGGTTAAAAAACGGAGTAGACATAGTGTTCTCCTATGACGCATTGCCAGCCGCTTATAAGATTATGCGATATGCGTAATTCCCTGCGGAAGCTGCATTCTTTATTGGCTTGCCAGTTAGCGGCATAGAATGTGGCAATGGTTAGATGATCACTATATACCTAATCATGAAGAATAGCTCATCATATTAATTGATGGGCAGGGCGAATGCTAAGCGGAGCACGCTGCATTCAATTAAGGATAAAGGGGTCTGACCCCTTTTATTTGAGATATAGATCAAACGGACACTTTGAGTAGATAGCCTCTATCGTTTTTACACATAACGACTAAGCTCACAGGCGGCAATAGAGCGCAGCGGAATTGCCGTCCGGTGCAGTGCCTTGTTCGGTAGTCTTTTTGTCAGTTTATGATTCATTATACTTAAGCAGGTCAACTGCGGTAATGTCAGTCAAAATACGACCTTCACTGTCTACCACCGCTATTTCTTTTGCGCCGGTGCTGGCCATACGTTTGAGAACGACATCAACTGTTTCTTCTGGCAAAGCGTTTACGTTTCCGCTGCTCATGAGATACGATGCATTGTCTACGGCAATGTTACGCAATATATCCCGGGGATGTATCTTTTCTTTATAATGATAAGGATATAGATGCCGCATCAGTGACCCGATCGTAATGACACCAAGCAGTTTTTTTTGTTCATCTATAACGTAGACAAGTCGTGTATGCGGGAAACGGACAGCTACCCTGATAACTTCGCTGATGTCGCTGTTCTCCAAGACATAAGGAAAGTCCCGGTGCCCGATGTGTTGCATTACTTCATTTATGTTCATCAGCTCACCTATCAGGATTGTTCTCGCCTGACCTCGTAATTGCCCATTTTACTAGAGGTGGCGAAATAATTTCATTCAGGATAATCGATAGTAACATTGCACTGAGTAATACATCGAAAATTTCTGCAGGCAATATTGGTTTGGCGAGGAATATGAGACCCAGAGAAAGCCCCGCTTGTGGTAAAAGTGTTATGCCAAGGTATTTATATATCTGTGGAGAAGTATTAGAAATCTTGCCACCAAGAAAAGTGCCGCTAAGCTTGCCGATAAATCGTCCGATCAGAAGGACGAAGCCGAGTAAGAAGGATGTGGCGAACAAGTTGGTATCAAAATGAGCCGCAGCAAGTGTAAAGAACAGACAGTAAATAACCTCTTCAATAATATCCAGTTGATGAAATATATCATCAGCCTGTTTTATCCTGTTAATAATGACAAACCCCATGGCCATATTGGCAAGGATTGGTGAAAAACCAAAATGGCTTGATAAACCGCTGACCAGGAAGATTGCCCCAAGGGTGAGCATGAGGTTTGTCTCGGGACGCATTGATGGGTTAAGAAAATGGCTAAAAATGAAGCCCCCAACAAGACCAACCGAAATGGCGCCAACAATGGTGGTTACGCCGTGCAAAATTATAGCGTTATCTATGCTGCCTGATAGCAATAGACTGGCAATAGTAATAGCAACAGAAAATATTATGATACTCAAGGCATCATCTAAAGCAACGACACCCAGTAAGGTTGTGGTAAGGGGACCTTTGGCCCGAAGTTCATGAATGACTGCCATTGTTGCAGCCGGGGCTGTTGCAACTGAAATACTTCCCAGAATAAGGACAACAGAGATGAATGTGTTGCTGTTTTCACTTATGGAAGGAGGCAGGAAATCTCCTAAAAAATAAACGGCAATACAGGTGCAGACAAAGGCACCAAATCCTTGCGCCAGATTTATCCACAAAATTTCTTTTTTAAGCACCCTTACCCGAGACATCAGCAGGCTTCCACCTATGGAATAGGCGATGAAAGCAAGCGCAATTTCGGATGTGAAGCTAAAAAGAATATCAATTTGTTGAGCAGCAATGACGCCGCTGATTGACGGCGAAAAGCACAGGCCAGAAAATATATACCCGCTTATACGGGGCAATCCGAAATAATTGGCAACTCTACCAGCAAAATATCCTGTAAAAAGAATAAGGCCAAGAGTGAAAAGAGGTTGAAAGATCGAAGGCGCCATAGAGATATCTCATGAATTATAGACTCTACTGTTTAGTAGGAGTCTGCTATTTGTGGAGCCAATCATAATTTATGGTATTTATTCCACATTTACCGACCGAACGTTAAAGTTAAAAGGCGCAATGCTTTTTCGCGTCCTTTTTGAACGCCTTGTTAGCGCCAGCAGCAACACGAACTGCACCCTCTTTCACTGCTCCATACTTGTATGAATAGCTTTTATTTATGACACACTCAAGGAGTTTTTACTCGTGCAGGTAACCACATCAACAGTGCGAGTCCTGCCACTGCGGACAAAACAGATGCGAGGAAGATTCCGAGCTTAGCGCTGTCAATCAGACTCTCGCTGAAAGCAATATTCGCAATAAAAATCGCCATGGTGAAACCAATTCCGGCGAGAAAGCTGCCACCTGCAAGCAACCGCCAACTGAGTTCCGGAGGGAGAATCGCGATGTGTGAACGCACAGCCAGCCAACTGAACAACATAACACCTATGGGTTTACCCAGCACGAAGCCAAAGAAAACCGCCACAGTAACCGAGCTACCAAGGTCGCTTAAAGTGAGTGGCAAGCCAGCGTTGGCAAAGGCGAACAGTGGCATGATGACAAAACCCACCCAGGGATGCAGCTTGATCTCCAGGCGCTCCACTGGAGACAGCGTTTCACGTGCGGCAATTTCGGCCATCTGCAATGTCTGACGATCCTTCGTGTCCCCGCTGCCTTCGTTGCTGGCTGGATGCGCAATAACCTGACCCAAGATTGAGTACAACCGTTCGTCACTGACCCATCGTCGCGCTGGCGTCATCAGGCCGAGCATCACGCCGGTGATGGTAGCATGGATCCCGGACGCATCCACTGCGAGCCAGACGAGCACACCCACAAATATGTAGAGTGGAAAGCCGCGAAAACCGAGCATTGCCATGGCACGTATTATCACCAGACCAAGTACAGCCACTGCCAATGGCCACCAGACAATATCGCTACTGTAGCCGATGGCGACGACAAGAATGGCACCAATATCGTCAACAATGGCCAAAGACAACATGAACACGCGTAAGCTTTGAGGTATGCGCGAGCCAAGCAGTGCCAGGCAACCGATAACAAACGCCGTGTCAGTTGCCATGACAGTGCCCCATCCAGACTGACCAGGTTGCCCTAATTGCAATGCCAGATATATTGCAGCGGGGACGATCATACCGCCGAGGGCGGCTGCTATGGATAGCGCGGCCATGCTAGGTTTGTTCAATTCTCCGAGAACCAATTCCCGCTTAAGCTCCAATGCGACCAGAAAGAAAAACAACGTCATCAGACCATCGTTGATCCACTCGCGAAGCGAACGGGCAAACTCGAGCGAGCCAAGTTGAAGACCAACCTGTGTCTCCCAGGCATGTTCAAACGAGTCGGCCCACGGTGAGTTGGATAGAACGAGAGCGACAACAGTGAACAATAGAAGAATTGCCCCACTAGCTGACTGAATGTGCAAGAAACGCACAAAAGGTTTCGTCAGCCGATCAACAAATTCCTTTGGTAATCGGGTGTCTTCTGGGTTTGCTTGCTGATCTGTAATCATAAAAAGACGTTCCGACTGTTTAGCAATAACGTTTTGTATTAGCTGCTCTGCTGTTTGGCGACAATTTGACTCAATTGTTAGCTGTCATGCATTTGCTCCCAGTTATCAAACATGTGCTAACTGCTAAAATACACTACTGTCACATTCTAACTGTAGGTGTGACAATAGCTTGTATCGAGACTAATTCTCTTCATTCTGAGTCAGTTTTTGATACACACCAAGACCGACCACTACCAGAACCGCAGCAATTAACAAGAACGTTGGGTATATCAAATTACTGATATCTTTTTTTCCTGCATCAAAAATGAACACCAATGCTTCCAGACTTACGGCGATGGCAATGATGACGAGAAACTTTAATAGAGTCTCTCTCTGTTTGGCCGGTGATTTAGTGCCACCACTATGAAAGACTTCTTCCTCAAGCAAAAACTTGGAGACATCAAAGACTGCCATTCCAATAACAATCAACCCGATTGCATCAAGAAGTGCTTTTATAAGAAGGGTTTTCTCGTGTACTGAGACCCAAATATCCCATAGGGCAACTGCCATCATTGTGAGACTAATAACAGCCAGGCTTAACCCGATTAGGCCATAAACGAAGCGCCCTATCCAGTCAGAGTATTTTTTTATTTCAGTCATATTAACTCCGATGTACAGATTGGTTTATTGTTCATAATTGCTGCTAACATCTGTTAAAGGCCCCCATTCCTGTTATTAGGAACAGATAAAAGAATTAATGGGGTCGGTGACAAATGATAATCAGTTTCGTTCATCAATACTAACTTTATAAGGCCGCCCTTTCTTTGCATAACCTAATTTTCGATTAACCATCTTTTCTACTTGCTCTTTAAATCTATTATCACCCGTAGGCATTGAAAAAGTAGCTGCATTTCTAATAAGGTTTAAATCTTTATTTTCTATCTCAGCTTCAAATAATGATTGATAAGCTCGTTTTCTCTCATCCTTATTTAAACCAAGTGCTTGATATAAAGGGTGCGATGTTAGCAATTGATTGGTATAACCAAGCGCATTACATCTAAAACTCGACCACTGATATTCACTAGGTTGTTGTATCATATTAGCTCTTACAGGGTTTAATTCTATATATCGCATACATGTCAATAGATAGCTGGGTGCATCAATTATGCTAGCTTTATGCCTGCTCTCCCAGCATGAGCTGTAATGGAAAAACCTCCAAATCTTATAAAAATGCTCTTTTGAGGACAGAAAATACCGCTCTAGTGGGTTAATCTAGACCGAAACAAATACACGCTTTAGCAGGTAAACTTGATTTCACACGCAATAGCGTGTATATATGTGTTTACACGGATTAGCGTGTATAACTGATTCAGTATAGAGAGGTAATATGATGCTTATTCATACGCCCACAGATCTGGCCCAATACTATCGTGACCAGCGCAAAAAGCAGCGATTAACCCAAGCAGCCGTGTCTGATGAAATATCAGTACGCCAGGATACGGTCTCCAAGTTTGAACTTAAACCAGAGAACGTGCGCCTGGATACATTGTTTCGGTTGCTTTCCGCACTGGATATGGAATTACATGTGGTACCTAAAGGCCAATCGCCGACCTCAGTAGATGATGACAAAGGATGGACTGAGCAGTGGTAAGCCGTGATCAAAATCTGGGTATATGGATGAATGGCTTCCATGTCGGCACATTAACTAAACGCAGCACGGGTGCGCTTGAGTTCGTCTACACACCTGAGTGGCTGGAAACAACAGGTTCACGGCCCATCTCTTTATCAATGCCACTTCAGCATCGGGCCTATACTGGCGAAATTGTTTATAACTACTTCGACAATTTACTGCCGGATAATAATCAGATCCGAGACAGAATCCAGGCTCGATTCAAGGCTGCTACCTCACACCCATTTGATTTATTAGCCGCAATTGGTATGGATTGTGTGGGTGCGGTACAAATTGTTGCTGAGGGAGAAGAGCCACATGATGTAAAACGCATTGAGGGTGAGCCTCTTACAGATAACCAAATTGCAAAGCTATTAAAAAACTACCAAACAGCACCACTGGGTATGGCCGAAGATGATGGTGAAGAATTTCGGATATCTATAGCCGGTGCCCAGGAAAAAACGGCATTACTTTGGAAAGATGATGCCTGGTACAGACCCGTAGGGACAACACCGACTACGCATATTATCAAGTTACCGATTGGTAAAATTGAACATTCAGGCATGGACTTAAGTGATAGCTGTGAAAATGAATGGCTATGTTTAAAAATTGCTGAGGCGTTTGGGTTACCTGTATGTCATGCAGAAATCGGGCTATTTGATGATCAAAAGGCATTGATTGTTGAGCGTTTTGATCGACGTCATGCTGATGGATGGATTTTGCGCCTACCACAGGAAGATATGTGTCAGGCATTAGGTGTATCACCGAATATAAAGTATGAAAGCGATGGAGGACCAGGGATAAGTACGATCATGCAATTCTTGAGGCAGTCGAAAGAATCGAAACATGATCGTGAAGTGTTCTTCAAATCACAGATATTGTTCTGGCTGTTAGCCGGTATCGATGGACATGCAAAGAATTTCAGTATATTTATTGAGCCAGAAGGCCGTTATCGTATGACGCCCTTATATGACATCATGTCAGCACATCCTCTCTTAGCAACTCGGCAATTGGAAGTTAAAAAAATTAAAATGGCAATGGCATTAAGTGGAAAGAATCGGCATTATCATTGGGATAAGATGCTACCTAGGCATTTTATGAGTACCGCAAAGCAGGTGGGTTTCAACGAAAAAACGGCGAAAGCGATCATGGATGAAATGATGGAAGTGATCGAGGAGGTTATTACAAAGGTTGAGTCACAGTTACCTGCTGACTTCCCTGAAAAAATAGCAACAACAATTATAGAAGGTATGCGAAAGCAGCATGCGAGATACTGTGGTGCCGGTTAAGTTGAAACGGCAGAGAGATACAGATAAAAAGAGCGGCTCGTGTTAGCGAGTTTCACATGTGAAACTGTATAAAAGGCACAATAAGCGAATACGTAAATTTATGCGGTTATTTCATGAATCGAATAGATCACTGGTTGCGAACTCATCAAGTTTGGGATCGATCTCGTAGTCACGGATAAGGTATTCACCACAGGGCACTCTTTCCCGACAGACAAACTTTTGATTGGCAACCAAGGTAAGTTTAACAGTTGTTTCAAATTGTTCAGCAGACCACATATCATCGATAATATGTTTTTCGTCATCATCAATATCGAAAATACATGTCCCCTTGAGAATTTTTCCGTTGTCTGTGGTTCCTTTAAATTTACATGTGCCTTTAGCTCGATCATTCTTTTCTACTTTTCCAACAACATTGAATTCGTGAGGTCCATCAATTTTGAATTTTAAGAAGTCAATTTTGGGGATGATGAGTAATACATTATCAATTACGATATTATTAATTTCAGTTTCTAGCCATTTATAGTAAATATTATAGGCTAGGTCCATATTACGTTTATTGATACAAAAAATACTGTCATCCTTGTTTGTGACAATAGTATTTAAAATAATACTTTTAATGTTATTTTCTAATGCATCTTTGATTTCATTAAGTATTCTGATGGATTCGGCGAACGTATCTTTAAGGGCATATAATGTCTTATTTTCGGTAAAATCAACCTGGCTTTTCGCTTTGAAGGAAACATGTACGCAGGCGCAATAGTCAATAATACCCGTCGAATTAGTATTTTGTATTGGTTCTAGCTTGATACTGAAATCATCAAAGTCATTGGTCGATTTTTTGATATCTTTTAATAATGTATTGAGTATGGGTTTTACTTTGTTAAATTTCTTAGTTACTGAAGCCATTTCACGATCATCCAAAGGACAATAAATGGGTGAATTAGAGATATCTTTTGTTAGTAATGGTATGTGAAGAACAAGTGTTGACATATTATGACCCTATAAAGTAAATAATTACCTTATTTCTATCATTTCGAATCAGAAAAATATCAAAAAATGTCACGGGTTGAAGGTGAAAAGTGAAATTTATCTTTATAACTGATGATATTAAATGTTAATTTTGGCTTTTCATTGTAAATTCATCAAATACAAGTAGAAGAAATAATAATCTGCTTAATGTCTGATTGTGTTGGATAAGATTTTTTTTACTTCGTATGAGTGATAAACGCACTCTGTCTT